>VFQN01000060.1_pt1 | contig 255282 bp, 229 predicted proteins | sample 3512371 | NCBI WGS metagenome assembly VFQN01 (sample SAMN10412370, study PRJNA504923) | tailings metagenome | isolation source: Replicate 2 from Balatoc abandoned mine | place: Philippines: Itogon, Benguet | collected 2017-08-28
AACCCTATAAAACTAAAAAAAACCTTGATTGTCAGATGAAGTCCTAACTATTACATATAATCAAAAAAAAAGAAGCTGCCCTTTTGAGACAGCCTCTTCCTATTTTCACTTTTGATTTTTCACCTTTCACCTTTCACCTTTCACTTTTTTCACTTCTCACCTTTCACCTTTCACCTTTCACCTTTCACCTACTTCACTTCCATCCTCACCTCATCACTCGATACACCACCTTTATCATCCATCACAGTGAGGCGGAAACTGTAGGAACCTTTTTGAATATTGTTAAGGGCTGTAATAGCAGCACCTGGATTCACTATTTCAACGGGATTACCGGCGGTTTGTACCCAATGATACCTGGATATAATACCATCTGGCTCTCTGGAGGAAGTTCCATCAAGCTGAATAAACTCTGAGCTTGATACAACTACATCCTCTCCTGCATTAGCAGTGGGGGGAATATTGCCATTCTTTGAAAAGGCAGAAGATAATAACAGCGAAGCTGTCAGAAGGATCAGATTCATAGTACGGATTTTTATCTTTAACGCCTGATCCGTTGCTATTATTATGCCAATTCCCCGATCACATTGCTAAAAGCTTCTTAATACCCGGCATTGTACATCAGCTCATAATATTCATGGGCCATTCGGTTACTTTCAAACTGGTACCGAACATCCCTCATCCCATTTTTCACTACCTGCCTCCAGGTATCCCGGTTTTGATAGTACAATGGTAGAATTTGCTCTTCCAGAATCCGGTATAACATATGCAGGTCGTATTCATCCTGTTCATGGGTATTCATATTGGCGTAATCCGCTTTTGGAATTACGAATCCGTTATTTCCATGATTCACAAATTCCGGGATCCAGCCATCATCGGTACTAAAGTTCGCGGCTCCGTTCATAGCGGCAGTCATGCCAGAAGTACCGGATGCTTCCCTTGGAACACGTGGATTATTAAGCCAGCAATCTGCTGCCTGTTTCATTCTTTTGGATAGGGCCAGTTCGTAACCAACAACCACGGCCATATTTTTATGCTTCCGACTTAAATGAACCAGGTGATTGAAATCATTGATCGCCGGATAATCCATCGGATAGGGTTTACCTGCCCAGATAATCTGTACCGGATATTTTGAATTTTCCAGCAGGCGGGTGAAACGTTCGGCATCACGGGTGATCAGATCGGCACGTTTGTATCCTGCAAAACGGCGTGCCCAAACAATGGTGAAAACATCCGGATTGAATTGCTTACCAGTCTGATCAGCCACAATCTCAAAAGCGCGATGCTTCAGGTAACGTTTCCGGTCGTCCCACATATGATCATTCCCTTCTTCCATAAAGCGATACAATTGCTTATCAGCCCAATACCTCCAGTTCTGCGCATTGGTGATGGAAATGATCTGGCAGGTTCCCGAATGTTTTTCCCACATCGCTCTGGAAACATGACCATGTAATTGCGATACACCGTTTGCTTTACGTGCGAATCTCAATGCCACCAGGGAGTGATTGAACTGATCATCCTGTATGCCTGTCAGATGTCTGACTTCATCCAGCGATAATCCGCAGAAATAACTCATTTTATGGCAGAGATAAATATCATGCTTTTCATTTCCGGCTTCTTCCGGCGTATGGGTAGTGAAGACCAATCTTTTACGCACTTCTTCCAGGTTGTTCCCAAAACGGCGATACAGGTAAAATGCAGCGCTGATGCCATGTGCTTCATTCAGATGGTAAACATCCGGATTGAATCCGATTTCATCCAGCAGTTTTGCACCACCAACACCTAAGAGAATAAATTGTGCCACTTTGGTTGCCACGTTGGCATCATACAACCGATGCGTAATGGTTTGTGAAACATAATCGTTTTCAGGAAGGTCAGTACTCAACAGGAATAAAGGAGCTGTCTGGTAGGTATCTGGAGGCAGGTACCAAACTTTCACCCAAACCGGGTGATCGTGAATGGAAATCTGAAATTTTATATGGGTATCCTGTAAGAAACTGTATTGTTTTTCCATCCAGGTAACCTGAAGGGTCTGGTCCTGGTTACGGGCCTGGTCATAATAGCCGAACTTCCAGAGAATTCCGATACCGATCAGGTTCTGCCTTAACTCATAAGCACTCCGCAAATGTGAGCCCGAAAGGAAACCAAGTCCACCACTGTAAATTTTTAACGGCTGGTGAACTGCAAATTCCATGGAGAAATAGGCCACTTTCTTTGAATAACGATCATCTCCCTGGTAGGGAACACTGAAATTTCTAAAACTCATATGGCATCAATGATTTGTCGAATGTGTATTAAGTACGCAATTTAAAGTATTCACTGGAATTAAGGTTATTTACTTCTTTTTACGGGAAGCAGGAGCAATAGCTTTTTTCTTTCGGGTATATCTTCCTTCAAAAAAACACTTGATATCCCTGTAAGAACCGCAGCCTTCCAATTCTTTCATAGTCACAGTATTACCCGAGAACGTAAAATCAATAACGCAGGGACCGTTGTTTTCCGTATACCTGGCGGAATTTGCCCCCGTAATTTGTGCATCCCCCTTCAACTCTCCAATGCACGCTCCTTTATCTTTTTCAAAATGAATAAAGAAACTAAGATATCCTTTTCTATGACTATCCCGGAAAGAAACGAGATTTCGGGTTTCACCAAGATAATCACCTGTGAGTTTATGGGTAGTTGGCAAAGTGTCAATTGGATTGATCAATTTTCCTTTTTTGTTTGCCTGATCATTGGATTCCGTAAGAATCAGCATGAAAATTCCTTCCGGATTGTATATAAAGACATCTTTTTGATACAGGACCTGGCCATCAGGAGCTGTACGCTGCCGAACGGTGGTTATGGTATGGCGACTATCGATATTAGCTACTTTCTGCTCACTACTTGTTGGAGTGGCAGTACTTACCACCAGTGGCAGCGCTGCTTTAAACGAATCCTGCTCAAAAACAAGGGCATAAGCAGCTCTCTTAGCACCCAATGCCGATTTCACCAGGATGTAGGTTTCCGCATCTTTTACTTCAATTTTTCCGATAGGAAACAGTTGCGGTTTAGTCTTTTTACCATAAACCGGCTGCAATACAGAGTCTGGAACAAATTGGGAAAAGATTTTATTGCCGATTCGGAGTGAATCAGGCGACTTCTTTACCAACATTGTATCAGACAAATGGAAAGGAAGTTTGATCTCTGGAAAAAAATCAATGAATTCAGTAACGACCACCTCTTCGGTATCCAATAATTGCTTCTTTTTGGAAGTACAGGCAGCCATCCCAAGCAGTAAACAAACAATAAGCAGACGGTTTTTCCAATGCATTGGTCAGGTTTTCCTTGAGTCGCTAAAATAGTTTATTTCAAATAGCTCCCATTTTTTGTCCTTTATTTTTTTTTAGTTTCGCCTAAAAATTATCCCTTTGAAGTACTCCACCAGTAAAGAAAATTACATCAAAGCAATCTACCACCTGGAACAGGAAGATCCGGTTGTGAGCACCAATGCACTGGCCCGGCAGCTGGCAACCAAACCGGCTTCTGTAACAGATATGCTTAAAAAATTGAATGAGCAGGAACTCATCCATTATGAGCCATATAAGGGAGTAAAACTGACCGACTCAGGAAATAAACTGGCATTGCAAATCATTCGAAAACATCGCCTATGGGAATTTTTTCTGGTGGAAAAGCTGGGATTTGGCTGGGAAGAAGTGCATGAAATAGCTGAAGAGCTGGAGCATATCAGCAGTAAAAAACTGATCGACCGGCTGGATGAATTTCTTGGCAGGCCCAAAACGGATCCGCATGGTGATCCTATACCTGATGCTGCCGGTATTGTACCCAAAATAGAAAAACGCTGTTTACTGGACCTTCCAATTGGCGTTTCTGCCGATCTTATCAGTGTCTCCAACCAGTCTGCCGATATGCTTGATTTACTCAGGCATCACCAGATAGAAATCGGAACCCGTTTAAAAATTACGAACCGGTTTCGATTTGACCATTCCTTGCAGATAACAGTTCAGGGTGGCCCTCCGGTTACCATCAGCGAACAACTTGCGGCTCATTTATTTGTTGCCTGGGCCAAGGATGAAACAGACTGATCATTTCCGCTGGCGGACCAGGTGTTTCAATCTACTGAAGGTTTCTGGTTTGATATTCAGATAAGATGCAATGTACTTTTGCGATACCCGCTGCATCATATCGGGGTGTTTGTGGATATATTGTAAAAATCGTTCCCTGGCTGTAAGTCGAAAATGTGATAAATCCCGTAGTTCTTTTCGTATATACATTTCCGATACCATTAGTCTTGCCAGCTTGTTCAGCACAGGAATTTCAGTATAAAGCTTTTCAAGGTCTTCTCGATGAATGGAAAGAAAGGTACTGGCTTCGATGGCTTCAATATAGCAATCTGCCGGTTTGCCGGTATGAAAGGATAGTTCGGCATGAATGAAATGTCCTTCTGTTGATAATTGAAGGGTGAATTCTTTCTTTCCTGCCCGCATGAATTTCCGAACCACTCCGCTCACAATAAAGTTGAAATAATGATCCACTTCTCCAGGCTGAATGAGCAGGCTTTTTTTATCAAGTTTTCGTACAATAAAATAACTGGTCATGATCTTAAACTCTTCCTTCGTAATACCGCAATAGGCATTCATGTAGGCAAAGAGTTCCTGAATTGCCGGCTGGTAGGGCTGTAAGGCTGCAGACTTCATGCGACTACTCCTCTCCTTTTAAAAAATACTGTTTTTTAAACCTGCTGAAGGTTTCCGGTTTTATGTCTAGCAGGGATGCCAGGTATTTTTGTGGTACCCGTGAAAGAAGATCCGGATTTTCACTCATAAACTGGGAAAATCGTTCTTTCGGACTGCTAATCATTCTAAAAGTATCAGTTTTTTCTTTCAACAACATCCATTCTAGGATGATGAGTCGGCCCATTTTTTCAAAATTGACACTGTACTCATACAAGGTTTCCATTCCGGATTTGGTAATAAAAGCAAGGGTACAGGGCTCCATGGTTTCAATCACAAAGTCGGAAGGCACACCGGAAAGAAAGGAAACGGATGAACTGATAAGCTGACCTTCCTTCGAAATCTGAACCGTAATTTCCTCCTGGCCACGGTAAAAATACTTTCGCACCATTCCTTTTTCAATAAAATAGGTATGTTGCTCCAGTTCTCCGATATTGGTCAGCACCTGCTTCGGCACACAGGTCATGATTTGTATCTGTTGACGAAGTACTTTTCGCTCGGCATCAGTCAACTCCACAAACCGGTTAATATAGGCAAATACATTCGTCCCCATCAGCTTCATAACAACACAAAATTACTGGAATCCGGCATTTGATATTTTTATCATTTGAATTTTTACGCATTTGCATTAGGTTTGCACACTTGCATACATAAATCAGGCAACCATGACTAAAAAAATTAAAGTAGCCAACCCGGTGGTAGAACTGGATGGCGATGAAATGACCAGGATCATCTGGCAATTTATTAAGGACAAGCTAATCCTGCCCTACCTGGAACTGGATATAAAATATTATGACCTCGGAGTTGAACACAGGGATGCAACCAATGACCAGGTTACCATCGATGCAGCAAATGCAATCAAGCAATACGGCGTAGGTATCAAATGTGCAACCATCACACCGGATGAGGCAAGGGTGAAGGAGTTTAACCTGAAGCAGATGTGGAAGAGCCCGAATGGTACCATCCGAAATATCCTCGATGGTACGGTTTTCCGTGAGCCTATTGTTATTAATAATATTCCCAGGCTGGTTACCAACTGGACAGCCCCGATTATTGTGGGAAGACACGCATTCGGTGATCAGTATCGGGCAACTGATACCGTGATTAAAGGAAAAGGCAAACTCACCATGACCTTTACTCCTGAAGATGGTGGAGAACCACAGACCTTTGAGGTATTCAATTTCAAAGGAGATGGTGTTGCCATGACCATGTACAATACGGATGAAAGTATCAAAGGATTTGCACGTAGCTGTTTCAATATGGCACTCAGCAAAAAATGGCCCTTATACCTTTCCACCAAGAATACCATTCTGAAAAAATACGATGGTCGGTTTAAAGATATTTTTGAAGAGATTTACCAAAATGAATTCAAAACTGCTTTCGATGCTGCTGGTATCGTGTATGAACACCGTTTGATTGACGATATGGTGGCAAGTGCATTGAAGTGGAATGGCAATTTCGTATGGGCTTGTAAAAACTACGATGGAGATGTACAAAGCGATACGGTTGCACAGGGATTTGGCTCACTCGGACTCATGACATCCGTATTGATTACACCGGATGGCAAAACCCTGGAATCAGAAGCTGCACATGGAACAGTAACACGTCACTATCGCGACCACCAGGCTGGTAAACCAACCTCTACGAATCCAATCGCTTCGATTTTCGCATGGACCAGAGGACTTGCATTCCGCGGTAAGTTGGATAATAACCAGGAATTGATTGATTTTGCTAACAAACTGGAAGCCGTTTGTATTGAAACGGTTGAAAGTGGTAAAATGACCAAGGACCTGGCTGTTTGTATCCATGGTAATAAAGTAAAACACGGGGAGCACTTCCTGTACACACAGGAGTTCCTGGATGCAATTGATGAAAATCTTCGCAAGAAACTGGGAGCATAAGTTCCATTACGTTACTAAAATAAAAAAAGCGCCTGAATGAACAGGCGCTTTTTTATTTTAGGTGCATTTATTCACGATTTCCAACAGACCTTTCCCGTTGCTGGAGTTCCGCATTCATGCGTTCCTGTTTTACTTTGTTCTCACGGGCTTCCATTCTGCGCTTTGCCATTATGGCTTCAGCTTCAGCTTTGGACATCATAGGTTTTTTGTGAGGGAGGTTGGCCTGTTTCGCCTGTAACTCAGCCCTGCTCAGGCGTCTTTTTTGCTGAGCCGAACTATCTAATGATATACTGAGAAACAGGAGCGTCCCGCTCAGAATCAGAATATTTTTCATACGTTCTTATTTTACGCTTACTAATACATTTATTTTTCCAATACCTGTACCGGAGTAATCCTGCAGGGCTTTACCCAGCACCTGTCCAACTTTTACTTTATCAGGATCAGCTTTCATGGCAACTCCCGGAATGCTGGAGGTAACAATCAGGTCACCTCTTTTAATGGCACCGCCTTCCATACAAACCTTAGTTGGCAATACCCCTATAACGCCCATGGGTACACCAAAACTGAGGTCGCCTTCTGTTGCATTTTCTTCTGTTAGTAACAAGCCAGGTTTCGTTGCGTATACTCCCGCTACCAGGGTAGAATAAGCTCCGCTGGATTTAACCATCTTACGGTCATCTGTAGTTGAAATCTCCAATACATCACCAGGCTCGTACGTATTTCTGTTTCCTACAACGGCGAATAATTCAGCAACGTCGGCACCGGAATTAGTAGTTCCACCATTAAAGAAACCACGACCATTTTCATCAATACGAGCCACATTGGCACCATTGGTTTCAAAAACAGCATGAGTGGCAGAACCAGTCTGTCCAATTACAGACTTAATACCAATACCTCCTACCCCACCTTCCACATTGGTTTCAGCTAACAGGCCAATTCCAAATGGAGCATATCCATGTACACCTGCATAGGTGTCATCATTTCGACCCGTTACCCCAGCAGCAATATTGGATATGGTTGTACCATAAATGCCAATACCATTTCCATAGTTTGCTCCTTCAATAGCAGGAAACTGATCAGTAAGCGTCATTGACATAATTCCTCTGCCAACATTTGAAAAAGCATTTATCCCATCACCATTGTCGTTAGTTAATGTCAACAATTCAGCAAAATTAGAGAGATTGAAATTTTCAAATTTTGCAGCAGCCGATTCTACACTTGAAGCATATAATGCTGGTTCTTTAATACTTCTTGCAACCACACCGTAGGTATCAGTAGATTGACCATACACTCCTACCCCACCGGCAGATTCACCCATAATAGCAGTTCCGCCACCACGATGTCTGCCAAACACAGCATATCCATTACTTGTGGTAGTACTTGAAACTTCCCCGAACAGACCAGTCGCAAGAAAACTGGGAGCAGCATTGGTGATTCTTCCAGCAATACCAATGGCTGCTGGGCCGGCTGAATTGTTCGTTCCGGCTATAGCGGTTCCATTTCCGGAATTCGTTAAACTGAACATTTCTCCAGGAACATTAGTAGTGTTGGTGAAAGGAAAAGTCAATCCTCCACCACCGGCATTATCAGCATCGGGTGCCCATTGGGTTCCGTTATATTTAAGTACCTGGCCAACTGTGGGAGCAGTGGTTGATACTGCAACTCCATTAATCCTTCCTACGGTTGGATTTGGATAGGTACCGGAGAGATCACCACCTGCAGTTCCGCTTACCGGTAAGGAGGTTGGAATCACTCCCGGCGCAAGCTTAGCTGCGGTAATTGCACCATCCTGCACATTCGCAGTGGCGATGGCATTAGTTGCCAGTTTTGCATTGGTTACTGCGCTAGCAGCAATTTTATTGGAGCTGACAGCATTGTCTGCCAGTTTATTGGAGTTCACAGCCGCATCGGTAATTTTTGCAGTGCTTACAGAACCATCAGCCAGTTTGGTATTACCAACTGCACCATCGGCAATCTTTGCTGAACTTACTGCACCATCGGCAATTTTAGTTGCACCCACTGCATTATTTGCAATAGTTGGGTTCGGATAGGTACCAGTTAAATCACCACCTGCTGTTCCACTCACTGGTAAGGAAGATGGAATCACACCAGGCGCAAGCTTGGCAGCGGTTATTGCACCATCCTGAACATTAGCCGTGGCTACAGCGTTGGTTGACAGTTTTGCATTGGTCACTGCATTGGCAGCAATTTTATTTGAGTTAACAGCATTGTCTGCCAGTTTAGTGTTACCTACTGCACCATCCGCGATTTTAGTTCCAACAACCGCATTGTTAGCGATAGTAGGATTCGGATAAGTGCCTGAAAGATCACCACCTGCTGTTCCACTAACCGGCAGGGAGGATGGAATCACACCAGGTGCAAGCTTGGCAGCCGTAATCGCACCATCCTGCACATTGGTAGTAGCTACAGCGTTGGAAGCAAGTTTTGTATTTCCAACTGCACCATCGGCAATCTTAGCTGCACCTACCGCACCATCTGCGATTTTAGTCGCACCCACTGCATTGTTTGCGATGGTTGGGTTTGGATAGGTACCAGTTAAGTCTCCACCTGCTGTGCCGCTTACCGGCAAGGAAGATGGAATTACACCAGGAGCAATCTTGGCAGCCGTAATTGCACCATCCTGTACGTTGGCAGTGGCTACAGCGTTGGTTGACAGTTTTGCATTGGTCACTGCATTAGCAGCAATTTTATTGGAGCTGACAGCATTGTCTGCCAGTTTATTGGAGTTTACAGCCGCATCCGTAATCTTTGCAGTGCTTACAGAACCATCAGCCAATTTGGTATTACCAACTGCACCATCCGCGATTTTAGTCGCGCCCACTGCATTGTTTGCAATGGTTGGGTTCGGATAGGAACCGGTTAAGTCGCCACCTGCTGTTCCACTCACGGGAAGTGAGCTTGGTATTACACCAGGCGCAAGCTTGGCAGCCGTAATCGCACCATCCTGTACGTTGGCAGTGGCTACAGCGTTGGTTGCGATTTTTGCATTGGTTACTGCATTAGCAGCAATTTTATTAGAGTTGATCGCATTGTTGGCGATGGTTGGATTGGGGTAAGTACCGGTAAGGTCCCCTCCTGCTGTGCCACTCACTGGCAAGGAAGATGGAATCACACCCGGGGCAAGCTTGGCAGCGGTAATCGCACCATCCTGAACATTGGAAGTGGCTACTGCATTGGAAGCGAGTTTGGCATTTCCAACCGCACCATCGGCAATCTTTGCTGCCCCTACTGCTCCATCCGCGATTTTAGTCGCACCCACTGCATTGTTTGCGATAGTTGGATTCGGGAAGGTACCTGTAAGGTCACCACCTGCTGTTCCACTCAAGGGAAGTGAGCTTGGTATAACACCAGGAGCCAGTTTAGCGGCGGTGATCGCTCCATCTGCCACTTTATCAGCGGTAATGCTGTTGTTTGCAATTTTTGATCCGGATACAGCACCGTCTTTTATAGTTGGATTGGGAAAGCTTCCATTCAGATCCCCTCCGGCCGCTCCAACAGGATTGGCAGATTCTGCTCTGAAGGCAAAAGGTACACTGGTCAATGGACTGGTACCCATTGCCACAAACTGGTTGCCTCCTTTAGGATCCATTTCAACCTGCAAAAACTTGGCAGTTCCAGTGGACCAGTTGATTCCATTTAATGAACCAGAAACAGAACTGGCTCCTTCTCCACCTATGGCAGTTGAAAAAAGCCCAAACTGGTTGGTGGTTACGGAACGGGTTTCCTGGTAAATAACAGCTCCGCTTGCATTGGCTTCGCGGATTGTTAAACGGAGGTTGATGGTTTGATTGGACAATGCGGTACCGTACGTGTTTCTTGCGATACCCTGGTAATTGATCTGTTTTGGCACCTGTGCCATCAGGGAACTGCACAAAAACAGGCCTACCATAAATGGCAAAACTTGTTTTATCATGGAATTGGATTTTGCGGTTTAAGGGGTTAGTTGATCTTAACTATTTTATAGGAACCTTTTTTGATTTGCGATCCGGTAACTGGCTCTAATTCAACATATAAAAAATAATTACCGGCTGCTAATCGGGTCATGTTGATGGTTTGCGTAAATCCATAGCCGTAATATTGAAAACCAGCCTGGGTCAAGCGGATTCCTTTTTCATCATACAGCATACAGCGCATATATCCAGCCTGTCTGCCAGATAACTGAACCTGTAACAGAGATTTTACGGGGTTGGGGAGAATCTTTACCTCTCCTGGAGCAAATGTTGGATCGGAAGCGAGAATGAGCTGTCGACCTAAATCAGGCTGAAGCAGTCCCTGCGTTAAAATGAGCGCCTTGTTTTCTGACTGCCTGGTATCAACCCGTACCAATTCTCCCACACTCCATTCAATGACCAGTTTGTCATTGCTGAACTGACCACCACCAATATTCACAATGGCAGTGGAAAGATCCTGGCTTTTGGCCAGTTGGGAAGAACAAAGCAGTAGTCCGCATGCCGCCACCAATGGTTTTAATTGTTTGGTGCAAAACATAGTTTGGATTTCTTGAGGTCCTTATTTTTTACGACTCAGAATCATTTTCTGTGTCATAACCTGTTCATCTGCGGTTACCTGGATCGGATAAATACCATTGCTCCAGGTTTCAAAACCATCCAGCAGGATCGTATTCAATCCTGCAACCAGTTGAACAGGCTTCTGTTGCATTAACGCACCAACTGCATTAGAAATTTTAATTGTACCCAATTGATTTTTAGAAACTACTATGGATAAGCTCGTAGATGTACGAACCGGATTGGGAAACAACTGAAATTGGCCATCTCTTTTGGCAAGTGTCAGTTTGATGGTATTGGAATAGCGAACCGTTCCATCTTTACGTAAAATTTTAATCCTGTAAAAAACCTGACTTGAAACGATTGTACTGATATTATCGTCCGTTTTATAGTCAGCATATCCATTTATATTACTGGCAGACATAGATTTAACACTATAAAACGATTTCCCATCCTCAGCTCTTTCAACTATTAATTTTTCAACCTGTTCATTGGATGAGAGTTCGAGACTTAATTGTGCCTTCTCTCCCATCAACTGGCCTTTAAGTTGCATACGATTGACCGGAAGAATGCCACAATTGGGAGTTTCCATTACTACAACTGTATCCTGAGAATAAATATTACATCCATTTAATAATTGCTGACGAACTATATAAGTTCCTGGTGTATCAACAGTTATACTGTATCCCACTGTATCGCTAATGATGTTTCCATCCGGAGTACTCCAGGTATAAACGGATGAGGGCAATGGATTAATAACAGTCAGAGTACTAACGGTTTCATCGCCACATATCATAGGTATATCGGCATAGGCATCGGTAGCATCAAAATTGAAGAAATCAAAAGGCCCAACAAAGTCTTTTAATTCAGCGGTAAATGAAGCTGAAGACCTGGTTTTCACTAAAATACGGCGGAAAGGCATATCACACTGACTTCCACCTCCAAGCAGGTTGATAGGGTCTAAACCCAGGGTACCCATGTTTACTGAGAACTCGAGAAACTGGTTAGCATCATAGGTATCCTGCATGCTATTATCGCGACGGATTACTTTATATGGTCCGCCCCAGGTTGCTGCATTATTCTGAAGCCCGCTGTAAAAATAATTTCCATTTTTGGGCCGGATTCCTGCATAACCATAGGTAGCACCCGAGCCATCTCCATCAAATGAACCATCCCAGTTAAAATTCGGACTGTTTATCAGGAGTGCATCTTTATGAACCCAGATTTTTGCAACCAGGTCCTGCAACCCACTTCCCCCAAATTCAGCTGAAAAAATAACATCCCCAGGTATGGTAACTGCACCAGTCGCAGCATCAAATTGCCAAGTAGTATGACCAGCATCCGGACCATATCCAGTGAATTTCTGGGTAGCCCGATCGTAATATATATCTGTTTGATAGAGTTCAAAATCAAAATAGCGGCTGCCTGAAGTAGCATCAATAGCTATGCCTCCAATAAAAAATAGCGAATCTGCCACCGTGTAAAAACTGGAGCTACCAGCTCTTCTCACATGCACCATGATATCCAGGATATCATTTTTCTGGGGAATATTTCCTTCAATTGCACCCGTCCAGTTCTGGGGACTACCACCATTTTTATTGGACATTGCATATACAGTGGAATCGGCTCCATGATAGTCACGGATGTAAACCGCATCAATCAACCTCCGGCCATCCAGAATGCTTAATGCAGGATAGCGCATCGTACGGAAAAAGGGAAGACGCCTAAAGGCCATATCGGTACTACAACGTGCAACATAATAAGCCGCACCCGTTGTATCAATCATAAAACGCTGAGTACCAGTGGAATTTGTAAACCAATCGTGACTTATTGATGGAGATAAGGGGGCTGCTCCTAAAAATGGAGCGCGCAATTCTCCATCTACACCAAAACTAGCTTTTAATCCAGCAGTGGTGATTTGAGCAGTTGTGGCAAATCTACCAACAATGCATAACGAGAATAGTAATAATAGCTTTTTCATGGATACAGGATTAAATGAAAAATACAGATACGACAAAAGTCGATCGTCAGATTACATGGATCCAGAAAAGCTAGTATTGAAAAATTGGGGGGTTAATTCGTCTTCCCGCTGTCGGCAAACAGAATTGGTGTTAGGTACAGTTGTTTTCATAAGTGGACTTTTTGGACAAAGGATCTGGTTAACTACTAACGCCAAACTATAGAAAATATTCTAATTATTCTACCCATTAACCATTAAATATTAGAAATTAGTATATTTTCATTTACATCCTCGTAGATACCCGTAGACAAAGAATGTACCTTTCCCAAATAACAATAAAAAAGGTCGATACCATTAGGTAACGACCTCTTATCCAATCGTTTAAAGAATGCCATCCTGAGAACAGGACGGCCTCTAACGATTGCTTGCCATATGAAAATTCTTATTTTTTCAGAGAATCAACGGCGGCTTTAGCGCTGTCAACAGCAGCAGCAGCAGTAGAGTCGATAGAAGCTTTAGCGCTATCAACAGTAGCTTCAACAGCAGCAGCAGCAGAATCTACAGTAGCTTCAGCAGCTTCAGTTGTAGTTTCAGCAGCATTGTTACAAGCAGCGAAAGCGGCGATAGCCAGTACGAACAGGACCTTTTTCATTTGTTCTTCGTTTTGTTTTGAATGAATGATTTGACATTTATACGGGATTTGAAAAAAGGTAACCTGCCAACTCAAAAAAAAATCAAGATTTTTTTCAGGGTTACTATTTGTTATTTTGGGTATTAAATATTGAATAGTGACTTCTGATCCGATAGAAAAAGCCTTATTGGAAGGATTGGCCAGGAATGACAGAGCCGCTACCACTACCCTTTACAGGGAGCATTTCGGAATGATTCAGGCACTGATTCTCAATAATAACGGAACGGTGGATGATGCCCGGGATGTGTTCCAGGAGGCAATGGTAGTATTATATGAGAAAGTAAAATCAGGTGAATTTGAATTGAGCTGCCAGCTTAAAACATATATATATAGTATATGTAGACGGCTCTGGCTTAAAAAGCTAACTCAAAAACAGCGGTTTTTACCAGAATTGGAAGGAACAGATTCATGGATTGCAGTAGAAGAAGATTTGGAACACTTTGAGCAGCAGGACCAGGCATTTCATTTGATGGAAAAAGCGATGAACAGCCTGGGTGAGCCCTGCCGAAGTTTACTGGATGCTTTTTATCTGCAAAAAAAATCCATGATTGAGATTGCTTCGGTATTTGGGTATACCAATGCCGATAATGCCAAGACCCAGAAGTATAAATGCCTTACCCGATTGAAAAAAATATTCTTCGCCCAATATAAAAATCTGGAAGTATGAGAGAAGACATGCAGTTACTGGAAGCCGTTGAACGTTACCTGAATCAGCAAATGAGTCAGGAAGAAAAGCTGCATTTTGAACAATTGCGTGCTTCTAACCCGGAAGTCGACCATTTGGTTGTTGAACACCAGCTCTTTCTGCAGCAGATGGAAAATTTCGGCAATCGGAAACAATTCCAGAGCTCCCTAAACGAAATCCATAATGACCTGATTACAAAAGGTGAAATCAAATCGGTTCAACCTAAAGTAAAAGTCATTCAACTGGTTGATAAGTACAAAAAAGTATTTGCCCTGGCCGCTTCTATTGCCGGTATTACTGCACTGGCGATTTCCGGACTGGTAACCTACTTCACGCCAAAAAGCAATCCTTCAGATATAGCTCAGCTTAAAAAAGAAATCAATACGGTTAAGATCAGCCAGAAACAAACCGAGAATGAAATCAATACGCTGAAACATGCACCGAATCGTCCGGCTATTCCAGGAAAATTTGGAGGAACCGGATTCCTGATTGACGGAAAAGGTTACCTGGTTACCTCAGCCCATGTGGTTGCTAAAGCGGACTCTGTTTACATCGTTAATACAAAAGGCGAATACTTCAAAGCAAGAACAGTTCATGTGAATGATCATACCGATATCGCTATTCTGAAAATTGAAGATCCCCGTTTTGAGCCGGTTCGCCATCTGCCTTATGGCATCCGCAAAGCAAAAGCGGATCTGGGTGAACAGATCTTTACATTAGGTTATCCCCGTACAGAAATCGTATACAATGAAGGATACCTGAGTGCTAAAACCGGTTACAATGGTGATACGGTAACTTACCAGATAGCTATTTCTGCCAACCCGGGTAACTCTGGAGGTCCCATCTTCAACCAGCACGGTGAAGTAATCGGTGTACTAAGCGGCAAACAGGTTACTGCTGAGGGAGTAGTTTTCAGCAGCCAGAGTAAGAACATTTTCAGGGCACTGGACTCACTCAAACAGGATAGCAGCACCACTATCCGCATTCAGAGCAACTCTTCTGTAAAAGGAATTGACCGGGTAATGCAAATCAAAAGAATCGAGGAGTGTATTTACAATGTAATGAGTTATTGAGCCTGAAGTGATTTCAGCCTGATATTACGGTACTGAACCCACATTTGCGGTGCTACATGGAGTTGTAATCCCAGCAACCCTTTGTCAGACCTGTTGACTGAATCAGCATCCAGCAATGAGCTCATTTTTTTTCCATTGATAAAGTGTTCATAGCGGAAACCTTCAGCTTTGATCACTAACTCATTCCAATCATTGGTTTTTATCGTATTCCGGAGTTCATCCTGTGAACCCAGGCTATCCAGTAAAATTGGTCCGACGCCTGTCTTAAATTCAACAGACTCTCCTCTTTTAGCCAAAAAGCCACGCCCTCTCTCTTCATAGTTTTGTCCTGTATAGGTATTGGCGCCATCAATATCCGCCTGGTAACCTTTAAGTGCATAACGCAAACCTGGTACTTCCTGACTCCGGTATTGTACCCCACTATTCCCCTGCTCACTTATCCTGTATTCCAATGTCAACTCAAAGTCTGATGGTAATTCACCGGTATAAACAAGAAATGTATTGTATTCCAACGGATGTTCCGGGGTTACTTCTCCGAAAATGGAACTATCCCTGATTTTCCAGTAGCTGGTATCTCCTTCCCAATTGGTAAAACTGACTCCATCAAAGAGTAGATTCGTCTTTTCCCCTTTTGCAGCTGGTGTAGCACATCCTGCCAAAATAGCCATACCAATTATAAATCCTACAGCTGCGCGCGATCCGATTCTATTGTTCATCTGCATGTTATTTTTTTCTGAATAAACTATCCTCCCGGTTTCCTCCTGCTTTCAGGTATGCCAGTAAATCCTTTAATTCTTCCGGATTCAGGCGGTTTATCATATTGGGCAACATAGGAGAAATCTCCGACAACCGGGTTCGAACCACGTCTGCTTTGGCCAGTACCCGATGTTCCTGCGGCGCAAAAGGATTCTGTGCAATCGTGTAGCCCTTTTCATCCTCATCAATCAATCTTCCCATTACAGTTTTGCCGGTTCGGAGATAGAAAACGGTTGCACCATACTGATCAGAGATGGACTTACTGGGTTCAATAATGGCTTCCAGCATATCATGGTAGGAGAATCGGGTACCCAGCTGCGTTAGATCGGGACCGCTTACGCCTCCCTCTCCTTTCATTGTATGACAGGAAGCGCATAAACTGGTTACGAAGAGCCCCTGCCCTCTTTCAAAATTCCGATTGCCCATTCCGCTGTCTACATATTTCATAGCATCTTCCACTGTCCAATCGCGGCCTGGTCCCTTGGGCTGCACTGCTTTTCCGGATTGCGCCACCACTGGCCGATTGGCAATGGAATCGCCGGACAAATAATTAAAATAAGCAAATCTATTTTTGGGAATACCACTTAGTGCCTGCTTCCTGGCCAGGTTGATAAAACCAGCATAACTATGTCCGCCCTGGAACTGGAAAGCCTTTGTAAACCAGGCGAAATACTCATTTTGCCGGGATTCGTTCATTCCAGAACGGACCTGGCTGAGCACAGTAGCATAATAGGTTTGATTTTGCGGCGGAAATTTAGCCAGCGTACCTGCTATTCCCATTCCATAATCCGGGTTGCGCATGATCAGGTCTTCCGAACTGGTCAGATTTTCTTCTTCCACCCATCCCTCTTCCTTTGGCTCAAGCATTAATTTCAGCGTATGCTGTATTGCGGTGGTATCCCCCAGGTAAACCAGCACTTTACTAAGCTGGCGATTGTATAGCGGTTCTTTGGGTAATGGAAAACTTGAAGCAAAATATGTAGCTAATTCTTTCCTGGTTGCCTCAGCTGGCTTTGCAGATCGGCTTAAAAACAGTTCAACTGCCCGGATCAGGTCCAGTTGTTGCTGTCGATCAAGTTCCCGGAAAGGAATTTTATTCAGTGTATTTTTTACTAGGGTCCAATCGGTGGCGCTACCAGCCTTTTTGGATAGGGCAAGAGTAGCCTGCACCAGTTTGGAACTTTGGGTGGTTGCATTCAGGTTGGGTAACCAGCTTGCCTGGGGAGATTGCTCCAGGATTTTCCTGGCTGCAAAGCGGATTCCGGCATCTGCATGATCCAGGTTTGCCCAGGCAAGCGTTCTGCCCTTCTCATCCGGATTCACATGAAAAGCTTCCAGTTCACGGCGCAGCTCATTTTCCGGGGTATTTGCTGGTTTGGCAACTGGCTCCTTTTTCAGGTGACCATCACCGTAATAAACTCTGTAGAGATCAGACTCAAGACGCCGGCCACCGGTTAGAAAATACAGCGCACCATCCGGACCAATAACACCATCGGTTAACGGTAATGGAGATCCGGAAAGAAACTCTTCCCCTTTTGCCGTATAACTGCTACCTGATGGCGTTGGCCAGATCGCATAAATAATACCAAAACTCCAATCGAAGGCAAACAACGCGTCGCGGTATTTTTCAGGGAATGCAGCATCCTTACCAGATACGATATTAGTGGGTGAACCCTGCCCGATGTTCAGCACAGCCGGGCGTCCATCAGAAAAGGAAGGGTGCCATTTGGCGGTGCCAGGCCGCCAGCCAAATTCACTACCACTGGTTACATGGCAGACTCTAGTTGGTCTATACCAGGGTGTACCCATGTCCCACTCCATATCAGAATCATAGGTAAACATATCACCTGCCTCATTAAAGGCAAGGTCAAAGGGATTTCTGAAACCGGATGCATAGAGTTCCCAGTCAGTACCGGTTGAATCAACTTTAGCAATCCATCCCCCAAGCATGCCTACCGAATTATCGTGTCCATTTGGATCACGCAGTAAAGGAATCAGATTATCCAGCTGAGCATCCGGGGAACTTCGGTAGGTTTTCATCTCCGGCAGTTTGGTAAAATTCCCCGCAATAACATAAAGCGATTGCTGATCCGGACCCAGTACAATGGAATGAGGGCCATGTTCTCCTTCTCCTTCCAATGCTTTCAATAAGGTAACGGAATCATACTGATCATCGTTATTGGTATCCCTGAGCCGGTACAGACCACTGCTTTTGGGATAACTGCTATCTCCACCATGATTCACCATTACGTACAAACTGTTAAATGCATAGAGTAAACCATGCGCATAACCGAAATTGAAATTGTCGACACGCAAGGGCTCTGCCACTGCTTTATTGACCGTATCACCTATAGCGGGAATGGTCATACGATACAGCCCACCATACTGATCGGAAGCGATCAATCTTCCTTTGTCATCAAAGGTCATGGCAACCCAGGAACCTTCCCCTTTTTCAGAGGGACCAAACAACCGTTCCGCCCGAAACCCTTCAGGCAACTGCAAGCTTGCCAGTTTGGGATCAGATGGTGTAACATATTCGGGAGTCTTTTCTTTACAGGCTGCAAATCCTAACAATACAACTAGCAATACGAATGAACCGGTACGGTTATACATTTATAGAAAAATTTTCAGGCGTTGTTAATTAATAGTTCTGGGATCGCTTTTCCTTTACCGTCGGGAGTGGTGTAAAAGGGGCGTTGCTCTATCTCGACCTGTGTTTCTTCAGGAATTCCAAGGCAATGGTAAATGGTTTGATGCAATTGCTCGATCCGGACAGGATTTTCAATGGTCTTGCAGGGACGCTCATCAGCGGTTTTTCCATACACGAATCCTTTTTTGATGCCACCTCCGAAAAGCAATACTGAACCGGCATCTGTAAAATGACGATGCATGCCATAAAACTTCATATCATGCAATACATCCGGCTGGTCTACCTGCTCCTGAACTTTAAAATCAGGCTTGCCTTCCACCATCATATCCCTGCTAAATTCACTTGCCAGAATGATCAGGGTACGGTCAAGATGCCCCGACTGCTCCAGGTCTTTTATCAATTGTGCAATGGGAGCATCGATCATTTTTTTCATATCAATCATCCGGGTATGACCGTTTTCGTGGGTATCAAAACCAAAGAAAGGCTCATATTCCGTGGTTACACTGATGAAGCGTGCCCCCTGCTGGGTGAGTCGTTTGGCCATCAGGCAACCCAGCCCAAATCTGCCGGTGTTATAGATATCGTAGGATTCTTTGGGTTCAAGACTCAGATTAAAAGCTTTTGCCTCCGGAGAATTGAGCAACCGGTACGATTGCTCCATGGATCGCTTCAAGGATTCCTTCTGATAGTCACTTCCAAATTCACCAAGCGGACTTTGATTGACCAGTTCTGTGTAGAGCTGGTTTCTTTTTTCAAAACGTTTTGCATCCATACCAACCGGCGGACGAACAGCATCCAGTCCCTGCGATGGGTCAGGTATTATGAATGGTCCAAATTCATTCCCTAAGAATCCGGCTGTATGGAATGCTTTTAATTCTTCCGCCTCTCCAACTGTAAATCGTTGACCAATATCGATGAATGCCGGGATCACCGGATTCTTTGGTCCCTGCAGATAGGCAATCCATGCACCAATATGTGGTGCCGCTACTGTTTGAGGAGGTTCATAACAGGTATGCCAGTGATATTGGTGGCGTGCATGCAGGATATGCCCCATATCCGCAGCCGTATAGGAACGAATCAGGGTGCCTTTGTCCATCACCTGTCCTATTTTTTCCAGTCCCTCTGAAAAAAAGATACCGTCCAGTTTGGTTGGAACTGCCGGGAAAGTGCTTAATACCCGGTTGGCATCCATTCCTTTTTCAAAGGGGCTGTATCTTTTGGGATCGAAAGTTTCAGTATGGGCCATACCACCGGCCATCCAGAGCAGAATGACTGTGTCAGCGGAGGAATTGATATTGTTGACCGGCTTACAACCAGGTAACCATCCGGCAATTGGGGCACCTGCTGCCATAGCAGCCAAACTGGCACCTGAACATTGTTTTAGAAATCTACGCCTGTTCCATTTTGAATTTGACATGGTGATGGGCTTGACTAGTAAATTAATTGAAATTCCGGATGCATCGCCATAATCCATAAAAAGTCCATAACAGCATCCTGATCGGGTTTATTTCCAAGAGCCTTAGTGGCCAGTTTAATTTCATCTGCCATCGGTTTTCTTCCCAATGCGTTTTTATACACTTCATCGATAAGTACAGATGTGGCAGCATTTCGACGAACCCAGTTTGCAGCAGCTCTTTTGATGCCTTCATGAAATACGGAACCATTGGTTAGTTCAAGCGCCTGTATCAGGTTGGCCTGTGAACTTCGGCTAGTCGTAACCGTTTCACGTGCCGGCCTTCCCAATGCAGTCAGAAAAGGATCGTTTTTAACCAGGGCAGCCCTGGCAAAAGACATAATAGTGCTCACAGAATCTGGCAGCAGGTTAGCAACGATCACACTATCCGGGTACAGCGGTTCAAACGCCGTTCCTACTGCATCTGCAAATTGCTCTGCTGTCATGCGTTTCCGGATCATGCCACTGAATTTGAAATTTTTTGCCATCAACATTTCAGGCTCCTTCACGGAAACACTGGGAAGCTGGTAGGCTTCTGAACTCATGATAGTAAACAGGAGTTTTTTAAGATCCGCACCAGAGTTAGCAAAATCATAGGCCAGCCAGTCGAGCAAATCCTGGTTCCAGGGTTCATTGTCCATAACATCTACCGGTTCCACTAATCCTCTGCCAAAAAGCTGGGCCCAGATCCGGTTTACGAGTGTGCGGTACAAGCGACCGTCTTTGGGTTGAACCAGTTTATCTGCCAGCTGCTCCAGTCTTTTTTGTTTGGGAAGTGTTTTATCAATTTCGCCAAGCTGGGGATATAACATTTTGGTATCCGCCCATTTTCCGGTAGGCACATCACAACGCGCAATTTGAAGAATGGTATCAGAGAAGAGGTTGGCAAAGCCATAAGCGTCTTCCAATTTCCAATCACTGATAAAACTATCGTGGCAACTGGCACATTTCAAATTCAATCCGAGGAATACCTGTGCAACATTCTGGGCTGCCTGCATTTCTGTACTCTGGCTCGAGTTAATGGTACCGCGCCACTGTATTCCTCTTATGAATCCTTGTGAAGCAGGTCCGGGATTCACCAGTTCTTTTACCATCTGATCGTACGACTTATTCTCATACAAGGATTGATACAACCATTTGGTGATATCAAAGCGCCCGCCTGTAATGTAACCTGTTCCGGTATAATCGTTTCGCAATAAATCATTCCAGAAGCTCAGCCAATGCTGGATATAATCATGTTTTCGATCCAGCAGGGATGTTATCAGGCGCTCTCTTTTATCCGGATTAGTATCAGCGAGGAATGCATCCATAGCCCCCGGAGTTGGTAAAAGACCAACCAGGTCGAGGTAGGCCCGTTTAATAAAGAGACGATCATCAATGCGGACAGGCCATTTTTGCTTAGTCTGTTTAAAATAAGCATTCAGCAACCTATCCACTGGATGTTTATAATTGCCTTCAACCGGGGGCAATTCAGGGAGCCGGGGTTCCAGGGAAGCTACCCTGTAAAGGCTTTTCAAAGGACCATCGGGCCAGGGAGCACCTTTGTTAATCCATAATTCCAGCAGGTTGATTTCTTCTGCCGAAAGAGCTTTACCCTTTCCTGGCATGGCATCCTTGTGAGATCTTGGCAATTTGATCCGGCGGATCATTTCCGATGCGCTGGCATTGCCAGGCTGAATAACCGGACCGTTTTCACCCCCCTGAAATACAAATTCTTTTTTGTCCAGCCTAAGCTCTCCTTTCACTTTTGCTGCACCATGACAACTGTAACAATGATGCGCCAGCATACTCCGTACCTGGAAGTTTAATTCAGCGGTGCTGGCTTCATCCAGCGGGCCATTAAATGAGGCAAAATTAATTCCGGCCGGTGATTCAACACCGGGTTCACTCTCTTTACCTGGCAGAACGCTGGTCAGATAATCTTCACCGTGTGTAAGCGAAGCACCAAAATGTCCGGCTACCGCCATGCTGAAAAAAGTAACAGCCAGCAACACAGAGCCCATGCGCTGTTTGCCATTGTAAAACAAACCCGCAGCCAGCAGGCATAAGAGAAGTGTGGAGATGCCGGTCCACTGATGTATATCCAATACTTCGCCGCCATAGGATTCAGCACTGGCCAATAACAGGCCGGCAATTACAGCTAACACCGAACTAATTGCTGCCACTGCAAGAATGATTCGAATGGCGGGGATGAATTCTGTTTTTTTTCTAACTACCCTTAGCAGGTCCAGCAAAAAAGCAATTGCAATCAAGCCGATTGGAAAATGGACCAGAAGGGGATGAAGCCGACCTATCAATACCCAATACCAGGCAGTTGAACTGGATTCGGCAACCGGATCTGCCAATAAATAAACAGGCAGGAAGAGAAACAATAAAAGGGATACTACTTTCATTACTGGCAATCAATTGGCGCTTAACTTAAGAAGGGAAAGCGGATTCACTGTCCTGTTCTGTTCTGAACAACGAATCTGCTTTCCCTTATAACGTTACAATTTAGTGCCGCTTGTAATGACTTTTCTGCCTAGCTATTATTGCCAAAGATTATTTGGATATTCACCTGCTGCCACCAAAGCATCCAGGCTTGCCTGTACACTTGGAGCATCTTCTTTATAAGTAACGCCGAACCAGCTGGAACTGGTCTGAATAACAGGGATAACGCCTTTACCGGACTTTATAAAGTCATCTGCCACTATCGGAATGAAAAATTCTGCTTTGGGTTCCTGGTAATGTTTCTTTACAAAATCATTGAACATTTCCTGGCTGATAGTGAATACGGAAGGATGGAAACACCAGAAATTCATGGATACGCTGGAGTCCAGGGGAAGTTCCACCGGCTCCTGGTTATCATCACATACAATTTTTCCATCTTTCATGGAGATATTCAGTCGCTCTGCAATGGACTCCAGGTTTCCGGCAGCATCAACGCGACAAACACCCCTGTTTACTGTACCATGCTCACTTAGGGTTTTCAGGAGTTCGTAGCCTATGATCGCGTATTTATTGGGACTGCAATCCGTAGTTAGGAAATTATATGCTTTTACAAAAGCATCGCGGCCATAAAAATCGTCTGCATTGATCACTGCAAATGGTTCCTGCACCGCATTTTTGGCACAAAGAACAGCATGTGCCGTACCCCAGGGTTTGGTCCTTCCATCCGGAACAGTTACATCCGGCAAGAAAGCATCCAGACTCTGAAATACATAATCAACAGCAACTTTCCCGTCCAGCTTGGAACCAAATACTTCTTTAAAATCATTCACGAATTCTTCCCGGATAATAAAGACAACTTTGCCAAATCCGGCACGGATCGCATCATAAATGGAATATTCCATAATGGTTTCACCACTTGGACCAAATGACTGAATTTGTTTTAAACTTCCATACCTGGATGCCATACCTGCTGCCAGAATTACTAAGGTTGGTTGCATTCTTCTATTTTTGTTTCGGGCACGAATATAAATCATAAGAATGACTTTATCCATTGATACCGACCTCGTTACAATTGATAAAATCCAACTGTTTGCTGATCAGCAGGTGGAAACGAATATGCTGCGACTTGACAAAATCCACCCGCAAATCAGTGGTAACAAGTGGTTTAAGTTGAAATATTACCTCGAACAGGCTTTCCAGGAAAAGCGTTCGGGCCTGATCAGTTTGGGTGGCCCCTGGTCTAATCATTTGCTGGCAGTGGCCGTCGCTGCCCGGGAAACTGGTCTAAAAAGCATTGGTATCATTCGGGGGGAAGCCCCTGCTCAGCCAAGCGAAACTTTAGAAGAGCTAAAGTCCCTGGGTATGGAACTGGTTTTTGTTAGCCGGACTGCCTACCGGAACCGGACCCAATTAGTAACTGACCTCAGTACCAGCTATCCTGATTATTTGGTTGTGGATGCGGGTGGTGAGGGGCCCACCGGGGCAAAAGGAGCAGCTGAAATCCTTAGCTATGTTCCCGACCTGCATAGCTATACGCATATCCTTTGTGCAGTTGGCACCGGAACGATGCTGGCAGGAATAGCCCTGGCAGCCGGAAAAGAACAACAGGTAATTGGAATTTGCAGCCTGAAAGAGAAGGAAGAACAAACAGCTTCGATCCTGCAGTGGTTTCCAGCATTAGAAAACAGATTTGAGATCAATACTGCTTTCCATTTTGGGGGATTTGCACGCCACACTGCTGAACTTACGGATTTTATGAATCTGTTCTACCAACGAACCGGTATACCAACAGATATTGTATATACTGCAAAATTGTGTTATGCCTGGAAGCAGTTTTATCTCGATAATTTTTTTCAACCCGGCTCGCGGGTGCTATTAATTCACAGTGGCGGCTTACAGGGAAACCGGTCTCTGGCTCCCGGTATTTTGACATTTTAATTGTTTTTAAAGCATGAGGTCTGCCTTATATTTGTTCCGATGATGCATCCACAACGTTTATTCTTCCGGCTTGGTCCGACTCTACTATTAATTTTCATTTCATTGGCCGGGATCGCTCAGGATACCCTGCCGGCTTTTTCGGCAGAAATCAAATCCAAAAACAGGATCATTATCAGTTGGACCAATCCCTACGGAACTAATATAAAGCAGCTTAGCATCCAACGTTCCAGGGACAGTAGCAGATTGTTCAAAACCATCATCAGTATACCGGATCCAACAGTTTTAAAAAACGGATTTGTAGACCAGAATTTACCTGATACCAATTTTTATTACCGGGTTTATATTATGCTGGATGGTGGAGATTATGTTTTCAGTCCGGTTCGAAAAGCCCGTAGCATACCTCCTCCTCCAAAACACGAACCGGTTACCAGAAAGCCGGAACCTCCCTCAAAAGTGGAACCAATAAAAACGGAGCCGGTGCAAAAACCCAAACCGGTTGAACCGGAAAAACCTAAACTGCCCCTTCCTCAACCTGAAAAATATCTCGTAATCAAAAAAGGAGATGAAATTGTAGGTGAACTCAACGAACGATTCCTGCAAAGATTTCGGGATTCCGTGAGTATGCGAACTAAAGACACCATTCTGTTAACCAGCAGAGATACGCTATTGATTAAGCCCTTTCAGCCCAAAGAAGTATACGGTGTTTCCAAATATGTATTCATTGATAAAGCCGGACTGGTTCATATTGAACTACCCTGGTATGCCAGAAGAAAATATATTGTAAAATTTTTTGAAGAAGACCGCTCCCCTCTTTTTGAAATTAAAGAGGTTCGGGATGCGGTACTCCTGCTGGACAAAGCCAATTTTATGCAGGCTGGCTGGTATCTCTTTGAAATTTATGAAGACGGAAAACTGCTGGAGAAAAACAAATTGTTTGTGGGAAAAGATTTCTGATTTCAGAAACCTGGCCAATTCCTGTTTGCTTCCAGTTGAAATACCTCTTCAAATTCCCCGATGAGTACCTGTTTCACTTCCTCCATATCCAGTTGCTTACCCAACTCCTTTTCCAAAGAGGTAACAGACTTCTGACGAATCCCGCAAGGAATAATCATATCAAAATAAGAAAGATCCGTATTTACATTAAAGGCAAAGCCATGCATGGTAACCCATCTGCTGCAACGTACTCCCATTGCACAGATCTTTCTCTCCTGTCCGGGTATGGATGGATCTAACCATACACCTGTTTCACCCGAAGATCGCTCTCCCTTTAATCCATAATGAGCCATCGTGCGAATGATTACTTCTTCCAGGTTGCGAAGGTATTTGCCTATATCCGTGTATATTTTTTCAAGGTCAAGTATGGGATAACCAACTATTTGTCCGGGCCCATGATAAGTAATATCCCCACCCCGGTTGGTTTTAAAGAATTCAATTCCTTTCTGAATACGGGTAGCATCATCAATCAGGACATGTTCCATCAGGCCACTTTTACCTAGTGTATAAACCGGAGGATGTTCTACCAGCAGGAAAAAATGCCGCGTGGCATCCGGATTGCCTGAAGCTTTCAGGGCCAGGTTCTCCTGCAGGAGTTTTTCCTGGTAATCCCATGCGGGTTGATAGGACATGTTACCTAAATCACGAAGGAAGAATGGCTGCATTTTGCAAATGTACAACGGACTGCAGCGGGAATTGTATTTTTGCGAAAATTTGAGCACATGGCGATGGATCCGGCAGAAGATGAACTGGAAGACCAGGCGGAAAGTTCTGACGAGTTATATGAACAGCATTTCCTGAAAATAGATGGAGGACAGGAACCTCTACGGATCGATAAATTCCTGGTAGCACGTATCGAATATGCTACCCGCAATAAAGTTCAGAAAGCAATTGATGCAGGCAGGGTGTTGGTGAATGGTAAACCTACCCAGTCCAATTATAAAATCAAACCAGGGGATGAAATCGTGGTGTATTCACACCGCGAAAAAAGAGGTGAACATATTGAACCGCAGGCTATGCCCCTGAATATTGTTTTTGAGGATCAGGATATTATGATCATCAACAAACCTGCGGGGCTTGTTGTGCATCCCGGATCAGGCAATCCCGATGGAACACTGATCAATGGAGTTGCCTGGTACCTGCAACAGCAGAACCCCGGAATTACGGAAGAAAACCTGCCTCGTTTTGGACTCATCCACAGAATTGATAAAAACACAAGCGGTTTAATGGTGCTGGCCAAAACCGATACTGCTGTTACCTCATTGGCCAAACAGTTTTTCAATCACACGGTTTATCGCCGATACATTGCACTCGTATGGGGTGATCCTTCAGAAGATCAGGGAACAATCATCGCGCATATTGGCCGTCATAAGCGGTTCAGAAAACTCTTTGACGCTTACCCGGAAGGTGAATATGGTAAGGATGCCATCACACATTATACCGTACTGGAACGTTTCGGTTATGTATCCCTGGTAGAATGCCGGCTTGAGACAGGAAGAACACATCAGATCCGGGTGCATATGCAGCATATCGGGCATCCCCTGTTCAATGATGATTTTTATGGTGGCGACCGAATTGTGAAAGGCACGGTTTACACCAAATACAAGCAGTTTATTGATAACTGCTTTGCAGTTTGTCCCCGGCATGCTTTACACGCCAAAAGTATCGGCTTTCAGCATCCGCGCACTGGTGAAGCCATGAAGTTTGAATCGGAACTGCCTGCAGACATGCAGGAACTGATTGAAAAATGGAGGCGGTATGTAAAATCCAAAGGAGATCTAATTTCCGAAACCAAATAAGGTGGCGGTAAAAATCCCCCGTTCTCTTTTTTTGAAAGCAACTTTCCAATCTCCGGTATACCGAAGCAGGGAGGGTACCAACTGCTCTCCCACTCTTGTCATTTCCACTTCCATGCGCACATCAAAATCGTATACCCCTGCCCGGTAGCTAAGATCATAGCGGCGGGCGAGTATGCGCATATCCGAAGGATGAAACCAGGTATCCACCCGGTTCAGCACAATATCTGAACGTTTGCCGGCTGGTAAGTCAGGCAAGGCCGCTATACGAAACACGTATGCATTTTCGCCTTTGTAGTTTTCCATATCGAGCACAAATTCATAGAGCTCCGACATCGGTGGTTCATAAATATTGATCTTATCTCCAATAAAAGGAATACCCGGTATTTTTCTTCCCGGGTTAAAAAAAAGCATCTTTAATTGCTCCTTGTGCTTTTCCAGTCCCCTTTTATTTTTCAGACTGAGTTCTGCCTGGGATACGGAATTGTTTTCACCACAGATTTTTCCATTGGTAAAAAACAGACTGGCATACATTTCCATTGTGGTGTAGTTCCAGTCGCCATTTTTATCCTTGATATCTCCTGCCAGTTTTTCCTCCTGAACCTGCATTTCCCTACAGCCGTTGTCAAAAATTTGTATGGTACGGCTTTGCAGGGAACCACTAACCTTTCCTTTTTTATCCATCATACGGACATCATTCAATGCCGTATAATTGATCTCCCGCAGGTTTTTAAACGCACGATAAAAACTGGTATCGAGCTGGATCCTGCGCACAAAACCGGGCACATCCAGGTTGGATAGCACCACTACTTCTTTGAGCGTAACGATTTTGTCATCTATTGTAAGCAGGGAATCCTGGGCTCTTGCCGAAAAAGAAGAACCCAATAACAGCAACAAAAAATACAGTACGGAGGATAAGGATGGTTTCAAGCGGATGCGATATTATTTGGGAAATAACATTCTGTAATCAACCCGGATTTTCCCTTTGGAAATATCATCCAGTTTGCGTTTCAGCAGGGTTCTTTTCAGGGGTTTGATATGATCGATGAAAAGCTTTCCCTCAATATGATCATATTCATGAAGAATGACCCTTGCAGTAATTCCTGTGAAGGTTTTTTCCTGTGGTTCAAATGCATCATTCAGGTAAGTGAGCGTAACGGTTTCTTTTCGCATTACATCTTCCCGAACCTTGGGTATGCTCAAACAGCCTTCATTATAAGCCCACTCGTGCCCGTCCAGGTGCTTGATCTGTGCATTGATGAAAACTTCGCGGATACCTTCATCTCCTGGGTATTCCTTTTTCTCATCATCTTCCAGGTTATGTATGATTTGAAGACTGTCAACCACAAATAAACGAATGGGACGATTGATTTGCGGCGCAGCAAGGCCTACTCCATTGCTATTGTACATGGTCTCCCACATATCCGCAATCAGTTGCTCCAGTCCCGGATACTCCTTATCAATCTCTGCGCCAACTGCCCGTAGAACCGGATGGCCATATGCTACAATAGGTAAAATCATGAATCTTAAAGAATTAGCGGACAAAGTTACGAAATCCGGCCCAACCATTCCTGCAATAAGATGGTAGCTGCAATTTCATCCACCAGGGCTTTATTTTGGCGGGCTTTCTTTTTTAATCCGGATTGCAGCATGGTTTGTTTCGCCATTACTGAAGTATAGCGTTCATCCACCTTTTCAATAGGTAACTGCGGAAAGTTTTTCTGGATCTCCCTGACAGCAGCAGCTACCAGTGGCGTTGCATGCGTTTCGGAATCATCCCAATTACGGGGATCTCCTATTATGATGCGCTCCACCTCTTCTGCCGCCAGGTATTTCTTCAGGAAGGGAATCAATTCTTTGGATTCAATGGTAGTAAGTCCGGTTGCGATAATCTGCAAAGGATCCGTGACTGCGATTCCGGTTCTTTTTCCGCCATAATCAATGGCCATTATTCTGGGCATGGTTATCTATTTTAACGGACCAGCAAATCCGCAATCACAAAAAGAGCAAATACTACACTCGCAATACCATTGGCCGTCATGAAGGCAAGGTTTACCCTGCTGAGGTCATTTGGTTTCACGATGGAATGCTGATAGATGAGCATCCCGGTGAAAATCAATACGCCTATCCAGTACCAGGCACCAAAATGTCCTTCTAAACCAGCTAATACCACACTGGTGGTACTTAAGAGGTGAAGCAATTCAGAAACCCGGAGCGCTTTCTTTTTTCCCAATGCCGCCGGAATAGAGTGCAACTGGTTGGAGCGATCAAATTCTTCATCCTGCAACGCATAAATAATATCAAAGCCACTCACCCAGAAAATCACGGCGAAAGAAAACAGCACAGGCAGCCAGTCGAAGTAACCTGTAACAGCCAGATAAGCCCCAATTGGCGCGAGGGATAATCCGAGTCCCAATACCAGGTGACAGAGTGCTGTAAAACGTTTGGTATAACTATACCCCAGCACTACGAGCAATGCAACCGGGGATAAATAAAAACAAAGCGGATTAATGAAATAAGTAGCCGCAATAAAAAGCAGCGCATTGGCAATCGTAAACCAGAGTGCCCGGTCTGCACTGATGATTCCAGCAGGAATCTCGCGGATAGCGGTCCTTGGGTTTTTTGCATCAAATTGGCGGTCGAGGTACCGGTTGAAGGCCATCGCCGCACTCCTGGCAAAGACCATACAGGCGATCACCAGCAAAAACTTCAGAATAACCAGGCGGTAATCCTGGGTTAATAAACCAAAATACCCAGTGGAACCGGTAGCAGCCAGGAAAAAACCAATCATCGCAAAAGGCATAGCGAAAATGGTATGGCTGAATTTGATCAGGCTCAGATAATTCTTTACGGTTGACATCGGTCTTATATTTTTTTTCGAACCAGCTCCCACAATACGATTCCGGCTGCAATGGAAACATTGAGTGAATGTTTCATTCCAAACTGGGGAATTTCGATGGATCCCTTGCACATGGGTAATACAGCTGCTTCAACGCCATTTACCTCATTGCCAAAAATCAGTGCAATTTTCTCATTGGGTTCCTGGTAAAGCTGGTTCAGGGGTATGCTGTCTGTCACCTGCTCAACCGCAAAAACCTCATAGTCCTGGTTCCGCAATTCCTCCACTGCTTCACTGGTTGTAGCATAATAACGCCAATGAACGGTTTCGGTTGCACCCAACGCTGTTTTATGAATATCCCGGTGGGGCGGCTGCGGGGTATACCCACAGAGATAAATAGCCTCTATCAGGAAGGCATCTGCGGTTCGGAATACACTCCCTACATTATGCATACTTCTAATATTATCCAGCACCACCACAATGGGAATTTTCTCGGATTGTTTGAACTCATCTACTGATTTTCTTCCCAGTTCCTCCAGGCGAAGTTTACGCATGCTGCAAATATACAAAGATTGATTCCCAACTTTTCCCCACCGTGATTTCACCCGGAGGGGCATCTAAGGGAAGACCCTATATTTGCTGCCTATGTCGAAATCGAGTGCAGACACCCCTTTGATGCAACAGCATAAAGCAATTAAACAGCGTTATCCGGATGCGGTTTTGTTGTTCCGGGTGGGGGATTTTTATGAAACATTCGGACAGGATGCCATCATCGCCTCCCAGGTATTGGGCATCACCTTGACCAAGCGAAACAACGGGGCTGCTTCCTCATTGGAGCTGGCGGGCTTTCCCCATCATGCACTGGACACCTACCTGCACAAACTGGTGAAAGCAGGTTACCGGGTTGCCATTTGTGATCAGCTCGAAGATCCCAAACAGGCAAAAGGGATTGTGAAGAGAGGAGTAACGGAGATGGTTACCCCGGGAACCACGACCAACGAAAAACTACTGGAACATCATAGCAATAATTTCCTGGGTGCCTTGTTCTTTGCAGACCAGGATCAGTTTGGGATTGCCTTCCTGGATATTTCTACAGGTGAGTTTTTCCTGGCACAGGGAGATAAAGAATATGCCGACAAACTCCTGCAAAGCTTTCAGCCTGCGGAAGTACTGTTTCAACGCAACAAACAGAAAACATTCAAGGAAAATTTTGGCAGCCGCTTTTATACCTACACCCTGGATGAGTGGATCTTCCAGGATACCTATGCGCAGGAAACCCTGCTCAAACATTTCCAGACCCATTCCCTGAAAGGATTCGGGGTGGAGGAACTGACATTGGGATTGGTAGCAGCAGGTGCAATCCTGCATTACCTGCGGGATACAGAGCATCCGAACCTGCAGCATATTTCGTCCATGCAACGGATCGACCGCGATGATTTTTTATGGATGGACCGGTTCACGATACGCAACCTGGAATTGCTGGGGGCACCTAACAGTGAAGCACATTCGCTATTGAAGGTGCTGGATCATACCGTATCTCCAATGGGGGCGCGCTTACTAAAAAGATGGATGGTATTCCCCTTGAAAGATCTCTCCAGGATCCAGGAGCGCCTTGGACTTGTAGAATTTTTCATCGCCCAGGTGGAGGATCGCAATCAGACCAGCCATCGTATCAAGTTATGTGGTGATGTAGAGCGTTTGGTAAGTAAGATCCCTTTAAAAAAGATTGGTCCCAGGGAACTGATCCACCTGGCAAAAGGATTGCAACAGGTAAAAGAAATCCAGGCATCCTGTTCAGAAGCTGCCAATGAATACCTGCGAAGGCTCGCCAATGCATTGAATCCATGTACCTATATCGCTGATAAGATTTTTCGGGAAATCATGGAGAACCCTGCTCCTACCACTGCCAAGGGAAATTATATAGCAGATGGTGTGCATGCGGAGCTCGATGAATTGCGATCCATCGCCAGTTCCGGTAAGGAGTACCTGGTGAAACTGCAACAGGAAGAGGCTGCTAAAACAGGTATACCATCGCTCAAGATTGGTTTCAATAATGTGTTTGGATATTACCTGGAAGTAACCAACACGCACAAAAACAAAGTGCCGGAAAGCTGGACCAGAAAACAGACCCTCGCCAATGCAGAGCGATACATTACTCCCGAACTAAAAGAGTACGAAGAAAAAATAACCGGGGCCGAGGATAAAATCCTGGCACTGGAGTTTTCGATATTTGAATCTCTGCTGAATGAGTTGCAGGATTTTCTGGCACCGATTCAGACCAACGGAAATATCCTGGCCATCCTGGATTGCCTGATCTGTTTCGCGAACAATGCGATTCAGTTTGGCTATAAGAAACCAGAACTCAGCGAGCAGGTAGATTTATACATTGAAGAAGGTCGCCACCCGGTGATTGAACGCTACCTTAACCCCGGTGATCAATATGTATCCAATACGATTACCTTAAATAAAACAGATCAACAGGTCATTATCCTGACGGGTCCCAACATGTCGGGTAAAAGTGCCTTGCTCAGGCAGGTGGCGCTGATTACCCTGATGGCGCATATGGGAAGTTTTGTGCCTGCAACCAGGGCTAGTCTGCCACTGACGGATAAAATCTTTACGCGGGTAGGTGCATCTGATAACCTAAGCGGCGGGGAATCCACCTTCATGGTAGAGATGAATGAAACTGCCAGCATCCTGAACAATGTAACCCAACGCAGCCTGATCCTGCTGGATGAAATAGGAAGGGGCACTTCTACCTATGATGGTATTTCCATTGCCTGGAGTATGGTGGAACATTTACACCAGATTCCACAACAGCCGCTGACCTTATTTGCCACGCACTATCATGAACTGAATGAACTCGAAAACAACCTGGAGAGGGTTCGGAATTATCATATCACCAACAAAGAGGTAGGTAATAAAATAATCTTCCTGCGCAAACTGGCTCCGGGTGGCAGTACGCATAGTTTTGGTATCCATGTGGCAAGGATGGCAGGAATGCCTGCCACCCTAATCCGTCGGGCCAATGAAATTTTATCCCAACTGGAAACGCAGCATATTCAGTCAATTGATGAAAAAACACCGAGAGTTGGCTCACTGGATGAAAAGGTAAAAGAAATTGGTGGCCCCAAAATGCAGCTTTCCATCTTTGATGTACACAGTCAGACATTTGAAAGTATCCGAACCCTGCTGGAAGGACTGGATATCAATCGCCTTACTCCAGTTGAAGCTTTATTAAAATTGCAGGAAATTAAAAACATGATCCGCTGATTGGTTAACTTCCCTGTATGAAAAAAGTTCTCCTTGGTATTGCCACACTCTTGCTGACAGTAGCAGGCAAAGCCACCACAACACCGGCAACGATGGTAACACTTTCCAATTATACGTACAGTGGTAAAGCCGAAATCGGCAAGCTGATCAATGGTGTAATTGAAAAAGTGGAAGTGGTATCCAACCGCGACCATTTCTCCTGGAAAAAAGGGCAGTTGCAGCTAACCAAAAAAGGAGAACAAGCCATCCGGGAAAAGAAAGAGCTGACAGTAGAACTGGCCTACCTGCTGAATGGAAAGCCGGAAAAGAAGGCCTTCCGGATTTTACATGATCAGTTTCATCGCAATCCGGTTATTGCACACCGGGGTGCCTGGAAAACATTACCGACTACTGAAAACTCCATCAAAGCCCTGCAGCAGGCAGTTAAATTGGGATGTGCAGGTTCTGAGTTTGATGTACATATGACAAAGGATGATAGCCTGGTGGTGAATCATGATGCACATTTTAAAGGAAAAGCAATAGAGGATTATACCTATGCAGAGTTAGCCAAAGACAGGTTGGACAATGGAGAAATGCTTCCAACACTCCGCTCCTACCTGGAAGAAGGCATGAAACAATATGGCACCAAACTGATTGTGGAAATCAAACCTACAGACAAGGGCGCTGAACGTGCGGTTATTCGTGCCCGTAAGACAGTGGAACTGGTACATGAACTGGGTGCACAGGCATGGGCAAGTTATATCAGTTTCGATTATAACATCCTGTTGACTGTGCGGCAACTGGACCCAACAGCGCATGTGCAGTTTTTGAATGGCAATAAATCACCGGATGAATTGAAAAAAGATGGCATGCCCGGACTTGATTATCATTATTCCGTGTTTCAGAAAAATGAAAACTGGATAGCTGATGCCAAAAAACATGGCATGGTGCTGAATGTATGGACCGTAAATGATGAAAAAACACTCCGGTATTTTCTGGAAAAAGGGTTTCCCATGATCACTACCAATGAACCGGAATTATTATTCCGGATTCTTAAAACATCCCCTTCAGTTTCGCAATAACCTGGTCGATTTCTTCTTTCGTATTGTGTTTGGAGAAAGAAAAGCGAACCGCCACTTTATTGGGGTCATTGTTGAATGCACGGATCACATGTGATCCCAAATCAGCGCCACTGGTACAGGCACTTCCGCCAGATGCACAGATACCATTGATATCGAGATTAAAGAGTAACATTTCAGATTTCTCTGTTTTGGGGAATGCCACATTCAGTACGGTATACAAACTCTTGCCAAAACAATCGCCATTTAGGGAGGTCTCCGGAATTTCTTTCAGCAATTGCTGCGCCATATAAGCCTTCAATTCCCCGATATAGGCACTGTCTTTTTCATAATTGGCCATTGCCAGTTCAAGGGCTTTGGCAAACCCAACAATACCATAGAGATTTTCAGTTCCCGCCCGCATGTTGCGTTCCTGTGATCCACCATGAATGAAAGGTTTGATCTGCACATTTTCATTGATGTACAAAATGCCTACCCCTTTGGGACCATGAAATTTATGTCCGGCTCCTGTAATAAAATGAACCGGTGTATTGCGCAGGTCAAAAGGATAATGTCCTACTGTCTGTACCGTATCGGAATGAAAAATGGCATTGAACTCTTTACAGATCTCCCCTACCTGGTGAATATCAGTCAGATTGCCTATTTCATTGTTCGCGTGCATCAGCGTTACCAGGGATTTTCCATTATGGGCTGCAAGCAATTCTCTGAGTTGGCTGAGATCTACATGTCCGTCTGGCAGTACTCTTATCCAACTAACCGGTATACCATGCTGTTGCTGAAAATATTCCACCGTATGCAGGGTTGCATGGTGTTCAATAGGAGAACTGATGATATGCGTACAGCCAAGGTCCAGAATGGCAGCATGGATGGCCGTATTACTGCTTTCCGTGCCTCCTGAGGTGAAAAAAATCTCAGCAGGATGTGCACCCAGCAATTTGGCCACGGTCTTGCGGGCATTTTCAATAGCCAGCCGGCTTTCTCTTCCGTAGGAATAAATAGAGGATGGATTACCAAATTTCTCTGTCAGGTAAGGCATCATCGCTTCCAGAACTTGCGGATCGAGGGCCGTGGTAGCTGCGTTATCCAGGTATATACGTTGCACGAGAATGATTTAAATAAAAAAAGCTCGCTGGTACCAGCGAGCCGCAAATTTCCAAAATTATTCTGATTAATCCCTGTTCGGATTTATTGGATGAATTCTTTGATGTCCTGCATCAGGCGCAAAGCGATATTATTGGCTGTAGTTTCAAAATTACTCTCCGCGTAAATCCGGATGATGGGTTCAGTATTGGAGGTCCGCAGGTGTACCCAGTCGGATTCAAATTCAATCTTCAATCCATCCTCCGTATTAATCGGCTGTTTTTTGTATTTCTTCTGGATCTGCTCAAAAATATCCTTCACATTGATTCCTTTCTCCAGTTCAATTTTATTCTTGGAGATGAAATAATCCGGATATCTGTTACGGAAAGATTTGATGCCGTTTTTGTGTTGTGCAAGCGCACTAAGGAAAAGTCCGATTCCGATGAGTGCATCGCGGCCATAATGAAAATCCGGCACGATGATTCCACCATTTCCTTCTCCACCAATCACAGCTTTCACTTCTTTCATCTTCTTCACCACATTCACTTCACCTACTGCGGAAGGAAAATATTCACCACCATGCTGCAGCGTGATTTCCTTAAGCGCTTTGGTGGATGACATATTGGAAACCGTATTTCCTTTCCGATGCGAAAGCACATAATCAGCAACCGCCACCAATGTGAATTCTTCCCCGAACATGCTGCCATCTTCACAAACAAAACAGAGCCTGTCCACATCCGGATCCACTGCAATACCCAATGCAGCACCCTGTTTTTTTACTTCTGCACTTAAGGCTGATAAATTTTCAGGCAAAGGTTCGGGGTTGTGAGCAAAACGTCCGTTTACTTCTCCATTCAGCACAATCACTTCTTCCACTCCCAATGCATTTAACAACTGTGGAACTGCCAATGCACCTGTAGAATTGATGGCATCCACCACTACTTTAAACTGTTTTTTGCCAATGGCCTCACGATTCACAAGAGGATAGTCCAGTACCGCCTGGATATGCTTTTCGAAATAGCTGGTATTGGTAGTAACTGAACCCAGTTTATCAACCGATGCAAACTGAAATTTTTCATTAGCTGCCAGTTCCAGCACACGTGCACCGAGTTCAGCAGATATGAATTCACCAGCACTGTTCAGGAGCTTCAATGCATTCCATTCTTTGGGATTGTGACTGGCAGTCAGAATGATGCCACCATCCGCCTTTTCCCAAACCACCGCCATTTCTACAGTTGGAGTAGTACTCAGTCCCAGGTCTACTACCTGTATACCCAGTCCCACCAGGGTTTGAGTTACCAGCTGACTTACCATTTCGCCGGAAATTCGTCCGTCTCTGCCTATAACAACCCGGGCAGTTTTTTGATTCTCTAATAAAACACTGCCATAGGCGGCAGCAAAACGAACAATATCAAGAGGGGTTAAGTTTTCAGTAGGATTACCGCCAATCGTTCCTCTAATGCCAGAAATACTTTTTATCAATGCCACGATTCAAAGGTTTATGGGTTCAAAAATAAGCGTTTCTGCCTTGTGGTGAGCAGCTTAAATATTGAAGATTTATCAAAAATTGGCCGGCTCCGATTACATTTGGTAAAAATATTCAAATGGCAGCGGTAGAATGGTTCGAAAAATGGTTCGACTCTCCCTACTATCCGGTACTGTATCACCAGCGGGATGAAGCAGTAGCGGATGCCTTTGTGGATCGGCTGATCAACCATTTAGATCCTTTGCCTGCCGGCTCCAAACTGCTGGATATTGCCTGTGGCCGGGGACGTCATGCGCAACACCTGGCCAGTAAAGGATTTGATGTTACCGGAATTGATTTATCTCCCCGCAGTATTGAAGCAGCCCAACAATACAGTTCTGATACCCTTCATTTTTATTTACATGATATGCGTTTGCCTTTTTGGGTGAACTATTTTGATTATGCTTTTAATTTCTTTACCAGTTTTGGTTATTTCCGAACCGAAAGAGAAAATTACAATGCCATCCGAACCATGGCCAATGCCCTGAAACCCGGAGCTACCCTGGTTATTGATTATTTAAATACCCATTACACGGAAAACAACCTGGAGTACACACATGAAGAAGAAGTACAGGGCATAAAATTCTATGTCACCAAATGGTTTGATGAAACGCATTTCCATAAGAAAATCGAGATTATGGATGAGCAGCTCAGTGAACCATTGGTATTTACTGAACAGGTTGCCAAATATTCACTCGGAGATATGACTGATATGCTGGCCTTTCACAATCTCCAGGTTCAGGAAGTGTATGGAGATTATTTCTTCGGGCACTATGATGTAAAAAAATCGCCCCGTATGATCGTGCTGGCGAAAAAATTCCTGCCTCCTATTTCGTAATTGTTTTCTTGTTGTGTAACAAGAGATAGCGGGCCGTTTCAAAATAAGCCTGCGACCACCATTCATACCAGTCAACCGGTGGCTCCTGTTTGTCTTGCGCTTTATTAAAATCAGCCCAAGCAAGACTCTGCACATTACCCTGCAGTGATTTGGAATAATAAAACTGATCGTAAATAATACCCCTGTTTTTATTATTAATATCCAGAATAAAGGCCCTGCTTTCAGCTCCTTTTCCAGAAAAATGCATGTTGGTCAGGTCTCTGCCCAGTGTCGAATTCCGGTAAGGAATATTCGCGATGCCAGCAATGGTTGGGAGTACATCCACCTGGGAAGCAAGATCATGCACCCGCTTTACCGGAATTTTTCCTGGTGCATAAAACAACAGGGGCACATGGTTGGAAGAGAGGGAGTTTTTTGTCCAGGATTCAGGGAATAAAGGCCCAGCATTTCCTGCGATACCATGATCACCTACAAATACAAAGAGTGTATTTTCAAAATAAGGAGCCGTTTTTGCCTGTTCCATGAAGGCTTTGAAACAATAATCAGTATAGCGGAATGCATTCAGTTCCTCATTGGATTCGAATCCATATTTACGTAAACTATCCAGGGGGAAATTTACAACACCCAGCGCTTCGCGGTCTTCTTCCGGTATTGTGTAAGGGCGATGATTATCGGCAGTTTGTATGACTGCAAAAAAAGGATGTTGTTCGGTGCGCAGGATTTTATCAGCCTGTAAAAAAAGATGCTTATCGCTGATACCCCAAACATCAATTTTGGGTGCATCGTAATCCTGTTCTTCGAATATTTTCAAGCCTGCGATATTGTTATTCAGTATGCCTCTGATATTCGCCCAGCTGGTGCTGCCCCCAATGAAATAATATTTGCTGTGGTCTTTAAAATCGTTCACTATCATGTGCTGATCCACCATCATGGGATTGCGACTGGAAGTTTTCACCAGTTCCACATCCGGGATGCCGGTTAAGGTAGCCCATACACCGCGCGCAGTGGCGATCGTTGGGGTAAAACAGTTATCGAAAAACAATCCGTTTTTACAGAGCTCCGCAAAATAGGGAGTCGTATTGAGGGGATTGCCCCACATGGAACTTTTATACCCGCTGAAACTTTCACAAATCACTAATACTATGTTGGGTGTTTGAGTGCCTGCCCAGTTCGCAATGGAATCTGGCTGAACCTGTCGGGAAAATGTAAGCGCTGCGCTGTCCTTTTCAGTTACTCCCAGCCAATCCGCCATCTGGTTATAGGAAGCCCGAACTTTCGTAAGGTCATAAGAAGTGGACCTGAAACTAAACGAACTGAAAAAGGACTGAATGGGGTTCAATGCGATATTGGCTTTGAAATCGGAGCCCAGGTTAAAGGCATCACTCCAGCGAAGGGGGTACTGTCCTACCCGGCCAAAAATTCCAATCGCAAAAAGAATACCCAGCAGCAGTGGATACATCCATTTGAAAGGAGCCGCAATAGGTGGAGCCGGCTTTTCTGTCCATTTGAAAATGCGCCGCAGGCTTAATACCATCAGCCAGGTAAGAATGATAATTGCCAGCAGCAATTGAATAACCGGATAGGTCTGCCACACCATGCTGGCGGAAATTCCGGCATCCTGCAGGAAACTTAATGCACTGGCATTGAGTCGCTGGTTCAGGTAGCGGAAATGCAGGAAATCAATGATATAGAAAATGATCAGCAGCAAAAACACGAGGCCCAACACCCAGGTCCAGCCTTTTTTAGCAGCTTTGTTTTGGAAGGGATTGAATGGTTTGAAAGTCCCCAGGACTAACAGTACCAATCCAATAACAGACACCAATCTCAGATCATACCGTACTCCCAGCCAGAAAACCGGTCCGTTGGAACCTGATTCTTGTCCGGGTATGGCAAAGATCATATAGGTAAACAACCTGGCCACACTCATGGTGAGCAGCAGAAAAACAAGTACCAGTAAAATCCATCGAATCAGTGGGGACAAACGAAACATGTGCGCGAATTTCGCAATTATTTACACATACCGGTTTTATTCTTGCTAACTACTTATTTTTGTGTAAGTTGTAAGAGATATGGAATTTTTTAAACGGCTGGTGGAATGGGACAAGCACCTGCTTCTTGAGATCAATACCCACTGGCAGTATCCGGTGCTGGATTTCCTTTTCCAGCATATTCGGGAAACTTATTTCTGGATACCCTTGTACCTGTTCTTCATTGTTCTGGCGATTCAGAATTTTGGAAGAAAGGGTTGGTGGTGGATTCTATTCGCCATTTGCACCATTGCGCTCACGGATCAGTTCAGCAGCAACCTGATTAAAAATAATATCATTCGTTTACGTCCCTGCAGGGATCCTGAATTAATGGACCAGTTGCGGTTTTATGTGCGCTACTGTCCCCGCAGCAGCAGTTTTACCTCTTCTCACGCGACCAATCATTTTGGATTTGCCACATTTGTGGCTACCACCCTGCGCCCCTATCTTGGCAGCTGGATCAATTGCCTGTTTGTATTTGCCGGCATGGTGGCATTCGCACAGGTGTATGTAGCTGTGCACTACCCACTGGATGTACTGGCAGGCGGTTTACTCGGATTCCTGCTGGGTATGCTGATGAGTAGTATCTTCAATAAAAATATTGGCCTGCCCAAACTGGCTGGAAGCTGAACTAAGCAATCATGATAGAGATCTTTATAATATTTGGTTTAATACTGTTGAATGGCCTTTTTTCAATGGCCGAAATAGCACTGGTTTCAGCAAGAAAAGCAAGGTTGGAGGCACAGGCTCAGAAAGGTGATGTAAGGGCGAAAGAAGCATTGGCACTGGCCAACCATCCCGACACGTTTTTATCAACCGTACAGATTGGTATCACCCTCATTGGAATCTTAACCGGTATTTTCTCCGGCGATACGGTAACATCTGATGTGGCCGCCTTTTTTAAAGACATCCCCTTCTTAAGTGATTACGCAAATGGATTAGCTACAGCGGTTGTCGTGATTGTGCTTACCTATTTCAGCATGGTGCTGGGTGAATTATTACCCAAACGAATCGGATTATCCAATCCGGAAAAAATCGCCAAGCTGGCAGCAGGCCCGATGCGCATCATCAGTTTGGCAACACACCCCTTTATCTGGTTGTTAAGCAAATCGACTTACCTGTTAACGCGACTGCTGGGTGTAAAACCGAATGACTCGCAGGTAACGGAAGAAGAGATCAAGGCGATCATCAGTGAGGGTACGGAACAGGGAACCATTGAAGAAGCAGAGCAGGAAATCATTGAACGGGTGTTTCATTTGGGTGACCGGAATATTACTTCCCTGATGACGCACCGAAGTGATATCATCTGGTTTGATCTGAATGACAACGAACAAAGCATAAAAGAGAAAATTGTAAAAGAACCGCACAGCATTTATCCCATTTGCGATGGCGATATAGATGATATCAAAGGAGTAGTGTCCATTAAGGACCTGTATATCACCAGTGATCTCACCCTGTTCAAACATATTATGAAACCAGCTATGTTTGTTCCGGAGAACAACACCGCGTACAGGGTGCTGGAGAAATTCAAGGAAACACAGCTCCATTCCTGTTTTATCGTGGATGAATATGGATCAGTATTGGGCATGATCACCCTGAATGATATCCTAGAAGCAATTGTGGGCGATTTACCTCAGCCCGATATTGAAGATTATGAAATCATCAAACGCGATGATGGTTCTTACCTGGTAGATGCGCAGATTCCTTTCTATGATTTCCTTTCCCGCTTTGAAATGACCGATTGGATGCATGAGGGAGAACAGGAATTCAATACCCTTGCCGGGTTTATTTTACACAAACTGGAACGGATTCCACATACCGGCGATACGCTTGAATGGAAAGGATTCCGGTTTGAAATTATCGATATGGATTCCCTGCGTATTGATAAAATCCTTGTTACTATTTCCCAGGATATCCGGGAAGGAATGGATGATGAAGATTAAAAACTGGCACTGAACTGCCTTTCCGGATTCATGACCTTTCCACTTTTACGCTGGCCGTTTGCATTCAGGTGCATAATATGTATTTGCTGATCGAGTACATTGTACAACAGTGAATTTTCAATGGCCAGTTGTTTTACTTCTGCAACATTGGAGACCTGGACATAACACCAGGCGGCTTCTCTTTCTTTTTCGTATCCGACATATTCAAGTGTAACTGGTTTGCCATTTACTTTTAAATGAACATTATTCTGAATATATTGAAAAATCCAGGCATCTGTCTGTTTGGGATCTTTTGGATTGGTCAGGTCTACGGTTGTTTTGTATTGTGCAGAAAGTCCCCTTTCAAAATCATCAATAAATAACTTGATACTGATCTCCAGCGTCTGGTCGGCTTTATTGTGTTGCACTTCGGTTACTCCCACAAAAAATGGATGCATCCAGCTCATCCAGGAAACCAACATCCATTTAAACAAAATTGCAGCCATTGAACATTTTTATTTTTCCAGCACAAAACTCTGTTTTATTTTGGTAGCTTACGAATTTATGCAGGATTTTAACCTTTACTTCGGGCTCGGTGTAGAACATATCCTAACCTGGGATGCGTTGGATCACATATTATTTGTTTCTGCACTTTGTTTGCGGTACAAACTGGAGGACTGGAAAAAAGTGGCCATCCTGGTAACAGCTTTTACCATTGGTCATAGCCTTACGCTGATATTAAGCGTTTTTGGATATGTAACGGTATCCGTTCCATGGATTGAATTTCTGATTGCGCTCACCATTGCCGGTACTGCAGGCATCAACCTGTTTTTCAAACCGAATGGAAAGCGTGAGAAATTGCCGGTTATTTATTTCTTCGCGCTGTTTTTCGGCATGATACATGGTTTGGCATATGCCAATCTCCTGCTTGATCTCGAAGGCGGAGAAAACCTGACCAGTCATTTACTGGCCTTCAACCTCGGAATTGAAGTAGCGCAATTATTAGTGGTAGCGGTTGTGTTGGCGCTATCCTTTATTTTTGTAGAGAAGTTGAAAATTCCTCAACTGTGGTGGATCCGGGTTTGGTCATTACTGATTCTGCTATTCGCCCTTAAGATCGCCTGGGAAAGATTCCCGGAATTACTGAATAAAACACAAACAGCAATAATAACAACAAAGCAATGAGAAATCTCCTACTTGCATGCCTGGGTTTATTGTCAGGTTCGGCAATGGCTCAGAACCTTCAAAACAACCCCGGCTCCAATCACGGGAACAAATTCGAGCAGTTGGGCACGATTCTGCCAACACCGAATGAGTACCGTACCGCCAGTGGCGCACCTGGTCCGAAATACTGGCAACAGCGCGCGGATTATGACATCAAGTGTGAACTGGATGAAGAAAAACTCCGGTTAACAGGTAGTGAAACCATTACCTATTACAATAACTCTCCGGATGTATTATCCTATCTCTGGTTTCAGTTGGACGAGAATGAGCACAGCTCTGAAAACAATGCTAACTACCAGGATGCGAGCAGCATGGGCAAACAGGCTGTTGACATGCAGCTGGACCGTATGGTACCTGAAAAAAATGACAATGGTGTCAATATCCTGAAACTGACCGATGCATTGGGTAAACCAATGAAGTATACTGTCAATAAAACCATGATGCGGGTAGATCTGGCTACGCCCCTGAAGCCTGGTCAAAAGATCATAATGAAAATCGACTGGAATTACAAGATCACAGACCGAATGAAAGAAGGCGGCAGAGGTGGTTATGAATTCTTCCCCGAGGATGGCAACCATCTTTTCACCATCACGCAGTGGTATCCCCGCCTGTGTGTGTACAGTGATTTCCAGGGCTGGCAGAACCACCAGTTTACTGGTCGCGGTGAATTTGCCCTCACTTTTGGCAACTTCAAAGTACAGATGACCGTACCCGCTGACCATGTGGTGGGTTCAACCGGTGAGTGTCTGAACTATGCACAGGTATTGACTCCTACGCAAATGGCCCGTTACCAGAAAGCGCAAACTGCAAAAGATGTGGTTGAAATCGTAACCCTGGAGGAAGCTAAAAAAGCGGAGAAGTCAAAAAGCAAAGCCAAAAAAACCTGGATTTATAAGGCAGATAATGTACGTGATTTTGCCTGGACATCCAGTCGCAAGTTTGTATGGGATGCTATGCCTGCAACAGTAGAAGGTAAAAAGGTAATGTGTATGAGTTTTTATGGGAAAGAGGCATATGGACTGTATCGCCCTTATTCCACCAAAGCAGTAGCACATACCATTAAAACCTACAGCAAGTTCTCTATCCCCTACCCTTACCCGACTGCACAGAGTGTGGAAGCCTCTAACGGTATGGAATATCCGATGATCTGTTTCAACTACGGACGTACTGCTCCTGATGGAACGTACAGCGAGAGCACCAAATATGGTATGCTGGGTGTAATCATTCATGAAGTGGGACATAACTTTTTCCCGATGATTGTAAACAGTGATGAGCGTCAGTGGAGCTGGATGGATGAAGGTTTGAACACCTTTGTAGAATACCTGGCAGAAGAGTTGTGGGACAATAAGTTCCCGAGCCGCCGTGGTCCGGCAGTAGGCATTGTTGATTACATGAAGCTGCCCAAAGATCAGCTGGAGCCGATCATGACCAACAGTGAAAACATCATTCAGTTTGGTCCGAATGCGTATTCCAAGCCTGCAACCGGATTGAATATCCTGCGTGAAACCATCATGGGCAGAGAGCTGTTTGATTTTGCCTTTAAAGAGTATTCACGTCGTTGGGCGTTCAAGCATCCAACACCTGCGGACCTGTTCCGTACCATGGAAGATGCGAGTGGAGAAGACCTGGACTGGTTCTGGAGAGGCTGGTTCTATAGCACGGATGCTACTGATATCGCTATTGATACCGTTAAATACCTGACACCTGAGTTTGCTGATTTGCCTGCACAAGCAACCGGCACGCGAAAGATTAAATTAGCGAAGCCTCAGGTGAATGAGTTTGAAGATATCTCAAAGATTCGCAACAGGGAAGATAAGAGCATCGTATTTGAAACCGATCGCGATACCACGCTGCGTGATTTTTACTGGAGATATGCACGCGGGCTGGAGCCTTATGACACTACTTCCTACGAAGTACCGAGCAATGTAAATGTGGAAAAAGCCGATGCAGCCCTGCAGGCAAAGTATGGTAACAAGCACATTTATGAGATTGCATTTGCCAACAAAGGCGGACTGGTAATGCCCATCATTGTTGAGTTTACCTATGAAGATGGTACCAAGGAAGTGGATCGCATTCCTGCCCAGATCTGGAGAAAGAATGAGAACCGCGTAACCAAGGTATACGTGAAGGATAAGAAAGTGAAATCCATCCAGCTGGATCCGATGAAGGAAACTGCTGATATCAACGAAGGCAACAATAGCTGGGGTACTATCGCTGCTCCAAGCAAGTTCCAGTTGTACAAGTTCAAGCAGGCTGCACGCGGACAAAGCACTGGTATTACTCCAATGCAGAAAGCGATGGAGAAGAAGAAGGGGTTTTAAGTGAGACGCAAGGAAGAAGGAGGAATGGAAGAATGGAAGATGGAGAATGGAAGACGTGATCACGCAAAAATAGAAAAGTGGGTACCAGAGGTTTGGTACCCATTTTTTTTTTTGGTAGTAGGCTGAGTCTATTTGTTAATTTTGGTAAATAATACTCCCCCGCGAATAAACAAACAGACATGAATAGAATAATGGTTTTTATAACACTTTCAGATAGCGGCATTGAGACGATAAAATCAAATCCAGAATTGCCTAAAAAGGAAATGGAATTTGTCAATCAAAGTTTACCCTACTTTCCTTACATGGCAAATATTGCTTACCATAATTTGAACAAACAGTTTTAAGCTTTCGCAACCATTTTTCATTAGGTTACTGCTGAGCCAATTAGCCTGATATATGAGCCAATTGTTGGTATTTATGAGCCAATTATGGTGGTTTTGGGGCTGGTTTCAGGGTAATTTGAGCCAATTCGAGCTTTTCATGAACCAATTCGGTGCGACTCTGGAAACAGATAAAGAATACCCGAAATCGCTGTACCAGCATGCATTAAAAGGCAAAATAAGCGCTTGACCAGCTTTCTGTCAAGATCAATTTTTTTGTTTCATCCTACGTCATCCTACGCCATCCTACGTCTTCCTACGTTATTCAATTGACCCACCTATAACCCAAAACCGTCCCAGAAGCGTTACTCCTTTCCTCCTTTCTTCCCTTGTTCCTTTCCTCCATCTTCCATTCCTCCCTTTCTCCTTTCCTCCATTTTCCCCGCCATCCTACCCGCGGCACGGAGCTGCTGGTGTATAATCCACTCCAACTGCCCGTTCACACTGCGGAATTCATCAGCGGCCCATTTCTCCAGTAATTTATATACATCTGCATCCAGGCGTAGTATGAAATTCTTTTTATCTGCCACAATGGTTTATTTCATTGAATTATTGATACAGTGTTCCGGTATTAAGAATGGGCGTTGCGGCTTTTTCTGCGCACAGCACAACCATGAGATTGCTGACCATCGCAGCTTTTTTCTCCTCATCCAGGTGTACGATTTCCTTTTTAGACAGCTGCTCCAGGGCGAGTTCCACCATGCCCACAGCTCCTTCCACAATTTTGGTACGAGCCGCCACAATTGCGGTGGCCTGCTGACGCTGCAACATGGCACCGGCTATCTCCTGCGCATAAGCAAGGTGACTGATACGCGCTTCAATGATCTGAATACCTGCAGGAGCCAACCGGTCTGACAATTCTTTCTCCAGTAACTCGTTCACTTTCTCACCCCCACCCCTAAGCGTAATGGTGGCATTTTCATCTTCAAACTGATCATAAGGAAAACTGGTGGCCAGGTGACGGATCGCCGCTTCGCTTTGCACTTTCACATACTGCTCGTAATCCTCCACTTCAAAAGCCGCCTTATAGGTATCAGCAACCCGCCAAACAATAACTGCCGCAATTTCAATAGGGTTTCCCATACTGTCATTCACTTTCAGACGAGAACTCTCCAGGTTCTCGGCCCTTAAAGAAATCTTCTGTTTGGTATACAGGGGATTCACAAATAATAACCCATTCTCCTTAGCTGTACCTACATATTTACCAAAGAAGGTAAGTACCCTGGAGTGGTTGGGCGAAATCACGATCAGTCCTGCTGAGAGGAAAAAGGCCGATAATGTCAGGATCACCCCTATTGTAATCATCCAGCCATTTCCCTGGCTGTTTACAAACAGGGCAATGCTTACTGCCAAAAAAACCAGCGTTAGGATCAGCGTTAAATAACCAGACATCGGTTTAATTATCTTTTCCATATTGTTATGATATTAAAATGATATCAAATTTAGGCAACTAAAAGCAGGTTTCAAAATTTCTTTATCATTTATTTGTGAACCAGATCGGGTAATTTTCAGTTAATTTCTTCAACCTATTGTTGACGCTATGCGGATTTCTTACTGGCTTCGTTCCCTATTGGTAGTAGTACTGCTCTTCCTCCAGTCTTCCCTGATGGCAGGAAAAGTGGACACCCTGAGTTTATACAGTCCGGCTATGAAAAAGGACATGAAATTCATTGTCGTTCAGCCGGTTACCAAAGCTCCCGAAAAAGGATTCCCGGTCTTGTACCTCCTGCACGGAATGGGCGGCAGCTATAATTTATGGATTACGAAAGTGCCGGAGCTGCAGGCTGCTGCAGACCGTTACAATTGCCTGATTGTTTGTCCCGACGGAGGACGTACCACTCTCTATTTCAATAACCCGCTGGACAGCTCCTACCGGTTTGAGTCACATTTTATAAAGGAACTCATCCCCTACGTAGATAAAAACTACCCCACAGCCAAAGACCGACGGTTTCGGGCGGTAGCCGGACTCAGCATGGGAGGGTTTGGCGCTTTGTTTATGGCATCCCATTATCCTGAACTATTTGCGGCTGCAGGCAGTATGAGTGGTGCATTGATGGTGGATCCAATCGCCAAAGCAGTAATTGCAAGATCCGCTGATAAGTCGGTGGACTCCAGCTGTTGCCAGATCAACTGGGATCGGCTGAAAGCATTCAATTCCGGAGATACCACCTTAAAGGAAACTGTTGCCCTGGTATTGGAATGTGGCACAGATGATTACCTGTTAATGGCGAACCGCTCTGCCCGCAAAAGGCTTACTGAAATGAATATCGCGCATGATTATACCGAACGCCCGGGCAGGCACAACTGGGATTATTGGCAGAATGCCATCGATTATCAGCTGTTGTTTTTCAGAAAGCGCTGGGACCGGTTTGAGCAAAAGGATCAATAACCAACAGATCCGTCTCTTACTCTAACCTTTTTCTTGCCGGCATTTTTCTTTTCAAATTCCAGTACTTCCTTTGGCTTGGGAACTTTTTTTGCTCCCATTGACAGGGTATCAGTACCCAGCGTAGAAGGGTTGTTATTTTTCTCGATCTTACCTAAGGTATAAGTTTCAGTTTTGACAATTAGTCCGCTTGCAGGATCAAAATAATTCCAGGTTCCGTGCTTTACGGAAGCCCCTTCATTTTTTACGATCACCTGTTTGAAATTGCCGGGTAACAGAACATCTTCCACATCAATCGTATCATATACTTTATCCGGATTGAATGCCCTCCAGGATTCTTCCCGGAATACATTTCCGGCATTGTTGAAGTATTGTGCTTTACCATCCAGGAAGCCCCAGCGATAATTTTCAATCGCCATTAAATCACCCATCAGGCTGTATTTGCGCCACATGCCTTCTTTGCGGTCATCCACATATTCGCCCTCTTCTTCAAACCCTCTTTCTCCCCGGATAGTCTCATAACGATGAACCCAGGGCCCCTGTTTTCTGCCCTGCAGGTCCACTTTGTTCAGGGTATCACCCTTCACACCAATGATATAATCCTTCCACTGCGCTGCAGCAGGTAAGGAAATCAGCAGGGATATGATCAAAATCCAACGCATTGTTGTTATGTTTGATTTTAACTAAAACGCAAACTCGACTGCCATGGTATTTTCAGGCGCTCTTATCCGTCCCAATAAATATGCCGGAATCCTTTGTCTTTTCCTGGCTCTACAAAGCTATGCACAAATCCGCCCAACCAGTGGCGATGAGCGTCTTAAAGCTTTGCAAAAGCGGCAGGAAGCCAGGAACAACAGCCCGTTAAAGGACATCGCATTCCGGAATGTGGGACCAGCCATCATGGGTGGACGGGTAGTTGACATGGAAGTCAATCCTGAAGATCCGACTGAATTCTACCTGGCGTATGCCACCGGCGGACTCTGGCATACCAAGAACAACGGGCTCTCCTTTACGCCCATTTTTGATCAGGAAATGGTGATCGGGATTGGTGATATCGCCGTTAACTGGAACAGTCCAAAACGAACCATCTGGCTGGGCACAGGGGAAGTGAACAGCAGTCGCTCTACCTATGCCGGCATCGGGATGTATAAATCATCCGATAATGGAGCCAGCTGGACCTATCTCGGCCTTTCAGACTCGCATCATATCGGGGAAGTGGTGCTGCATCCAACAGATAGCCTGACAGCCTGGGTGGCGGTAATGGGACATTTATACAGTCCGAATAAGGAACGCGGAATTTATAAAACTACAGATGGCGGCAAAAGCTGGAAGCAGACCTTATACATAGATGAAACCACCGGTGCCATCGACCTTCAGCTCAATCCGCAGCAGCCGGATGAACTCTATGCAGCAATGTGGTACAGAACCCGCTCTGCCTGGAATTTTGAAGAAAGTGGCAAAACCAGTGGTATTTATAAATCTACGGATGGTGGTACGAACTGGCAGCTCATCAGCGGTGAAGGATCCGGCTTTGTGACAGGTGCGGGAACCGGAAGAATTGGATTGGCAGTATATCCCAAACAACCCAGCATTGTGTATGCAGTAGTAGACAACCAGGATTCACGCGAAGTGGTGGCTAAAAAAGAGAACGATTCTACCTATCAGTTGGCAGCATTGAAAAACCTCGACAAGGCAGCTTTTCAGCAACTGGACAGCAGCCGCCTAAAAAAATTCCTCAGCACCAACCGGGTGCCTGCAGAATATACAGTTGATCGTTTGAAGCAGATGGTGGCTATGGACTCCATTGCCCCAACAGCCCTGTATAATTTCCTCTTTGTGGACGATGGTTTCCAGAATAAATCGGTGAAGGGTTGTGAAGTGTATCGCTCGGAAGATGGAGGCAAGAGCTGGATAAAAACCAACCTGAAGCCCATTGATAATTATAGCAGTTATGGTTATTATTTCGGGAAGATATATGTATCGCCTTCCAACCCGGAGCGCGTTTTTATTCTTGGAATTGACCTGATGGTATCGGAAGACGGAGGCAAATCATTCGTATCCATTGATAAGCCAAACGTGCATTCGGATCATCATGCGTTGTGGATCAATCCGCGTAAGCATGATCATATCATCAATGGTAATGACGGAGGCTGTAATATCAGTTATGATCGCGGTGCGGAATGGTTCAAGGTGCAGGCGCCATCTGTTGGTCAGTATTATGCCATCACAGTAGATAAAGCAAAGCCCTATAATATTTACGGAGGCTTGCAGGACAATGGAAGCTGGTATGGTCCATCCAATCACAAGGAGAATACCTACTGGACGGAAAGGGGTGAGTATGCGTACAAGCGCATTGGAGGAGGAGATGGCATGCAGGCCCAGGTAGATACCCGAACCAACCAGGTCGTATATACAGGTTCTCAATTTGGATTTTATACCCGGATCAACCTCGCTACCCGCGAGCGCAAAATGATTCGTCCGCTTCATAAAATGGGAGAATATCCACTGCGGTTTAACTGGCAGACACCAATCTTATTAAGTTCACACAACCAGGATATCCTGTATTATGGATCCAGTAAGTTTCATCGTTCGCTCAATCGTGGGGAAGAGCTGCAAACCATGAGTGCTGATCTTACCAATGGGGCTAAAACCGGCGATGTGCCATTTGGAACCATCACCACTATTTCAGAATCACCCCTGCGTTTCGGATTGATCTATATCGGTACGGATGATGGGAATGTGCAGGTGAGTAAGGATGGGGGTAACACCTGGACGAAAGTTGGTCAGCCTGCAAAGAAGCAACCGGGACTGCCACTGGGATTGTATATATCAAGAGTAGTAGCGAGCAAGTGGAAGGAAGGCCGGGTGTATGTAACGCTGAACGGATATCGCAATGATCATTTTACTGCGTATATCTATGTCAGTGAGGATTATGGTCAAACCTGGAAGCAACTGGGAATGAACCTGCCTGCTGAGCCAGTAAATGTTCTCAGGGAAGATCCTAAAGTGGAAGGTATTTTATATGCAGGAACAGACGGAGGATTGTATGCAAGTCTGGATAATGGTACCAGCTTTCATGCCTTCACCAAAGATTTGCCGGCAGCAATTCCGGTTCATGACCTGGCCATACAGGAAGAGGCGAATGAGCTCGTAGTGGGTACGCATGGCAGAAGTATTTATATCTGCTCACTCAGCGGAATTCAAAAACTGGTGCCTGTGGATGCAAAAAAATAATCAGGGTAAGAAGTACTGAAGGGCTAATTCATAGCCTTTCAGTCCCAATCCTGCAATTGTTCCTTTTGCTTTGGCACTGATATGGGATATTTTTCTGAAGTCCTCACGGGCATGCACATTGCTGATATGCACTTCAATCACCGGACTGGTAATAGCCGCGATGGTATCACCGAGGGCAACAGAAGTATGGGTATAACCGCCGGGGTTCAGGATAATACCATCCACAGAAAAGCCCACACGCTGAAGTTCATCAATTAATTCCCCTTCCACATTGGATTGAAAATAACTAATGCTGATAGCGGGATAGTTGGCCTGGAGGCTTTGAAGGAAACTTTCAAAATCCTGTGATCCGTAGATACCGGGCTCGCGTTTTCCCAGCAGGTTGAGATTGGGTCCGTTTATGATGGCAATATTCATAATTCAGTTCGCTAACAATAAGGAATATACGAAAAGACTGATACGTTTTCCATTTTTGATTTCACACTCACGTAGCAACCCCTCTTGTACAAAACCTGTTTTTTCAAGGAGCCGGCAACTGGCCAGGTTTTCTGATTCAACGGTAGCTTCCAGCCGGTGCAGTTTAAATAAGGTTTGCAATTGCTGCAGGAAAACAGGAAGCACTGTTTTGAGTATTCCTTTGCCCTGGTATTCCGGCAGCAGCCAGAAGCCTATTTCCATCTTTTCATGCTGGGGTTGATAGTCATAACCGGCAAGCACACCAACAGGTTGTTGGTTCAGTCCATCCACAATATTCCAGGCAGCACCTCGCTCCTCTTTAACCAGGTTTTCATAGAAATCCATTTGTTCTGCAGTAGCCTCCAATGAATCGTATGAAACCCCATAGAATTTAATCACGGCAGGATCACTCAGTCCTTTGAAAACAAAAGGCTGATCGTCTCTGACAATAGGTTCCAGTAAAAAATCGCCTGCTATACAAGCACTGAGCTGCAGCATGCATTAAAACTACGAATTAATTCTTCGAAGCCTTAATCATACCGATGAACTCATCAAACAGGTAACGGCTGTCATGAGGTCCTGGGGTGCTTTCCGGATGGTATTGAACTGAGAAAGCAGGTTTGCCTTTGACACGGATACCTTCAATGGAATGGTCATTCAGGTTCACGTGCGTGATCTCGATATGATCGGCTTTTTTCACTGCTTCCGGATCCACACCAAAGCCATGGTTCTGGGTAGTGATTTCACATTTACCCGTGATCAGGTTTTTAACCGGGTGGTTTAAACCGCGGTGACCATGGTGCATTTTAAAAGTCGGGATGCCATTGGCAAGAGCCAGGAGCTGGTGCCCGAGGCAGATGCCGAACATGGGTTTATTTGTTTCCAGAATGGATTGAACTGTTTTAACTGCATAGTCCATAGGTGCAGGGTCACCGGGACCATTACTGATGAAGTAACCATCGGGAGCAAATTGCTGCAGTTCTTCGAAGGAAGTTTTGGCAGGATATACGCGAACAAAAGCACCGCGGTCTACCATGCACTGCAGGATATGTTTCTTCACACCATAATCAAGGACAGCAATACGCAGGTCGCTGTTGGGATCACCCATTTCGTAGGGTTCAGTAGTGCTAACTACACTTGCCAGTTCGAGGCCATCCATGGAAGGCACCTGGCTTAGTTGTTTCTTTAATTCTTCCACATCAAATATCTCGGAAGAGATGATGCAGTTCATGGCACCTTCGGTACGCACTTTGGCAGTGAGGGCCCGGGTATCCACCCCTTCAATAGCAACAATATTATTCTCTTTGAGGTATTCATCCAGGGAACCTTTTGCAAGGCGGCGACTGAAATGTTCTTCTAGGTTGCGGCTTACAATACCACGCACTTTAACAGAACCGGACTCCACATCTTCGTCCTTCACGCCATAGTTACCAATATGCACAGAGTTCATAATAATCACCTGGCCATAGTAACTGGGGTCTGTAAACACTTCCTGATAACCGGTCATACCTGTATTAAAACAAAGCTCACCGGTAGTTGTACCGATTTTACCAAATGCCTTACCATGGTGAACCGAGCCATCCTGCAGAACGAGGATAGCTTTTTGTTGAGGAGTTTGTTGCATGTGTATTGGGAAAAAGTTTTGCAAATATCTGTAAAAAAAAGGCAGAATGGAAAACCATTCTGCCCATTATTGAGAATCAATCATTCATCCTTATTCAGCCGCTTTTTCAGGGGTTGATTCAGCGGGCGTTTCGGTGGCTGCAGCAGGAGCTTCAGCTTTCGCTTCAGCAGCTTTTTTACCACCACGACGAGTTCTCTTAGCTGGTTCAGCTTTCGCTTCAGCAGCTTTACCGTATACTTCGTTGAAGTCTACCAGTTCAATCATTGCCTGCTCGGCATTATCACCAGGACGAGTGCCCAGTTTAATGATACGGGTGTAACCACCGGGGCGACCACCAACCTTATCAGCGATTGTGCTGAAGAGTTCAGTAACAGCTTCCTTGTTTTGCAGGTAGCTGAACACTACGCGGCGATTGTGGGTATCATTTGATTTAGCCTTTGTGATCAGTGGCTCGATGAACACACGCAGTGCCTTGGCTTTGGCCAGGGTAGTCACAATACGCTTGTGCTCGATCAGGTTGATACTAAGGTTAGCCAGCAGGGCTTCTCTGTGGGCTTTCTTACGACCCAGGTTGTTGATTTTGTCTCCGTGACGCATGACTTGTTGTTTTACGGCTGCACCGTGTCAGGAATTGCAGCCTGATTATAGTGAAAGGTGAAAAGTGAAAGGTGAAAGAATCATCACGAGATCACTTGTTCATCTACTTCACATCGAATATTACTTCTAAATTCTTACTTCTCAGTTCCTAATTCACACTTCCATTCAGTCTTCCTTGTCGATTCCCAGTTTTGCCAGGTCCATACCGAAGCTGAGGCCACGCTCATGTAAAACCTGCTCGATTTCAGCCAGCGATTTCTGACCGAAGTTGCGGAATTTCATGAGGTCTTCCTGCTCGTACTGAACGAGTTCGCTGAGGGAATTGATCTTGGCGGCTTTCAGGCAGTTGAATGCACGAACGCTGAGGTCGAGATCTTCCAGTGGAGTCTTCAGTACCTTGCGCAGTTGCAGGGTCTGTTCGTCTACCAGGTCTTCTTTCTTCTCTTCCTTGTTATCGAAGGTGATGTTCTCATCAGTGATGATCATCAGGTGCTGAATCAGGATACGGGAAGCCTGCTTCACTGCCTCTTCAGGGTGAATGGTTCCGTCAGTAGCCACATCCATGATCAGTTTTTCGAAATCGGTTCTCTGTTCAACCCGGGTATTCTCAACGCTGTATTTAACGTTTTTGATGGGGGTATAAATAGAGTCGATAGGAATATAACCAAGAGGAGCATCTTTCAGCTTGTTTTCTTCTGCAGGAACATAACCACGGCCTTTACCGATGGTCAGTTCAATCTCCAGTTTCGCGGAAGGATCCATAGTACAGATCAGGAGTTCCGGATTCATAATCTGGAAGCTCTGTGTACCGTCCTGGATCATACCGGCAGTAAACTCGCTTTTACCTTTGATATGAAGTACAACCTTTTCGTTGGTAACTTCTGTGTCAACCACCTTCTTAAAACGAACCTGCTTCAGGTTCAGAATGATTTCTGTCAGATCTTCTGTAACCCCTTTGATGGTAGCAAATTCATGTTCAGCCCCTTCAATTCTGATACCCACGATCGCAAAACCTTCCAGAGAGCTGAGCAGTACCCGGCGAAGGGCGTTGCCAATGGTTACACCATAACCTGGCTCTAAGGGACGGAATTCGAATTGTGCTTCAAAATCATTTGCTTTCTGCAAAACGATTTTGTCGGGTTTCTGAAAGTTTAAAATGGCCATTTGTATGTTCGATTTACGTTTTGTATGGGTTATTTACTCGACTCTATTACTTAGAGTACAATTCCACGATCAGTTGCTCCTTAATGTTTTCAGGAACACTTTCCCTTTCAGGGTACGTGATGAAAGTACCAGTCATAGTTGTCTCATTCCAGTCGATCCAGCTAAACTTCTGATTCTTACCACGAACCTGGCTGGTCAGACCTGTTTTTTCGTCTGATCCTGGTTTGAAGGTAATGATATCTCCAGCTTTCAGTTGGAAAGAAGGTACGTTTACCACTTCACCATTTACCATGATGTGTTTGTGGCTAACCAGCTGGCGGGCAGCAGGACGGGAAGGTGCAATACCCATACGGAAAACCGTATTATCGAGGCGAGCTTCCAGTAATTTAATCAGGTTTTCACCAGTAACACCTTTACGGCGGGAAGCCTCTTCAAAGGTTTTACGGAATTGCTTCTCCAGTACGCCATAAGTGTACTTGGCTTTTTGTTTTTCACGCAGCTGCAGGGCATATTCACCCAGGCTCTTACGCTTGCGGGCAGCACCGTGCTGACCGGGAGGATTGCTGTTCTTGTTCAGCCATTTCCCATTACCGAGAATGGGCTCACCGAAGATTCTTGAAATTTTGGTCTTTGGACCAGTGTAACGTGCCATATCAACTTGATTTTTTAGTTGCGATGTACAATCGGTAAAAATCTTAAAATAAATTGTACACCCATGTTAGAAAATACAAAATCCGAAACCCAAAGCCGGTCGGGCCTTGGGTTTCGGTATATAAAAACAATTATACGCGGCGCTTTTTCGGAGGACGACAACCGTTATGCGGTAACGGAGTAACATCCGTGATCATTACCACTTCGATACCCGACTGACTCAGGGAGCGGATAGCTCCTTCGCGGCCGGAACCGGGACCTTTCACGAATACGTCAACACGCTTCAAACCGGCATCCAGAGCGGTTTTGGCGGCATCAGCAGCAGCCATCTGGGCGGCATAGGGAGTGTTCTTTTTAGAACCCTTGAAACCCATTTTACCGGCAGAAGACCAGGAAATAACCTGACCATTTTTGTTTGTCAGGGAGATAATGATGTTGTTGAAAGTGGCTGAGATATGAGCATCACCATATGCATCCACCTTCACTACTCTTTTTTTGGCAGCGGCTTTTGCGCTGTTTTGTTGTTTTGCCATTACTTAGATAATGAGGTAATCTTTAAAAAAATTTCCTGGTTCACCTGAGCCAGGACGGCACCGCTCCTCCCCCTCCTAAGACCGGATCCGGTAGCGGTAGCTCTATGTCTTACTTCTTAGGAGCTTTCTTCTTACCAGCAACTGTTCTACGCTTTCCTTTACGGGTGCGGCTGTTCGTTTTGGTACGCTGACCACGAAGCGGCAACCCTTTACGGTGACGTAAACCACGGTAACAGGCGATATCAAGCAAACGCTTGATGCTCATCTGAACCTCAGAACGCAACTGGCCTTCTACTTTCAGTTCATCGGTAATGAAGTTACGGATAGCCGCTAATTCATCATCGTTCCACTCATGCACTTTCTTGTCATGACTGATTCCAGCCTGATCAAGAATTTGCTTGGCGGTAGAACGACCAATTCCGAAGATGTAGGTCAGGCCTATTTCGCCTCTTTTGTTTTTTGGTAAGTCAACACCGGCAATACGAGCCATAATCTGATTCTATTTTCAATTTTACAAATGACTGACAAATGCAAAGCTGGGATTAACCTTGTCTCTGCTTGTAACGTGGGTTCTTCTTGTTAATCACATACAGCCTTCCCTTCCGACGCACTATTTTGCAATCGGCGCTGCGCTTTTTGATGGATGCACGAACTTTCATGATGCTTATGTTATTTATATCTAAAAATAATCCTGCCTCTAGTCAAATCGTACGGACTCATCTCCACACCTACCTTATCACCAGGCAGAATCCGGATATAGTGCATTCTCATTTTTCCTGAAATAGTTGCCAGAATTTCGTGTTCATTCTGAAGCTTCACCTTGAACATCGCGTTCGAAAGTGCTTCCACAATAATTCCATCCTGTTTAATGAGTGCTTGTTTTGCCATACAGATTTTGGGAGCGCAAAGATAGTATTAATATTAGTTAAAATGAAAAAAATGGGGAAAAAACCCCAATTTATTGAAAATAAAGGAGGAATGGAAGACGGAAAAAGGGAAAAAAGGACATCTTTTGTCCAGTCTTCCATTCCTCCCTCCTCCATTCCTCCCTTTTCCTTTCTTCCCTATCTTCCCAACTCCACCTTAGTCATATCATAATAGTGATTCTGGAGTTCGTGCACGAAGAGTGGCTGCTTGATGTGGCGGCGGTCTTCGCGGTACCAGATCTCAAAATCCTGGAAACCATCTTTTTCTGTCATCAGGATCCGGAAAGGGCCTTTTTTATACTTGATCCAGCCGTCGCCCGGAATCTCTTTCTCAAATCCAAATTTCGTCAACTGGTTTTCGTCCAGTGGAATCGGACGAAGCTCTTCCGGCTTAAACCAAAAATCCTGCACCTCGGTCTGAACACAGACCTCCTTGTCTTCCCTGTTTACTTCATTTACGATTCCTTCCCAAAGTTCCCCCTCATATTCCGCCAGCACATAATCTCCTGGTTTGATTTGATTGAATTTGATCATATGGCAGATAATTTTAGGAGTAATATAAGGAAAAAGGTGAAAGGTGAGAGGTGAGAGGTGAAAAAACGTGAAAGGTGAAAGGTGAAAAGGCAGCTTTGAAGTCTCAGGCCCTGATAATATGTTGATACCATCCGGCTGAACAAAAAACTAAAAGGTCTCGGGAATTCTTCTCCCTTCTCACATTTCACGTCTGACTTCTCACCCTTCTTTCACTTTTCACCTTTCACCTTTCACTTCCTCATTCCGCCCAACTCATCGTATAACCCTGGTTTTCGATTTCCAGGGCGGTTTTGGTGAGCTGGAGGGGATGGAAGGTATCCACCATTACAGCCAGTTCCCCGGTTTCCTTTTTGCCGATGCTTTTTTCCACAGCTCCGGGGTGCGGTCCATGTGGGATGCCGGCCGGATGCAGGGTGATCATCCCCCTGGTAACATTTTTCCGGCTCATAAAATCACCGTCTACATAGTAAAGCAATTCATCCGAGTCGATATTACTATGGTTATAAGGAGCCGGGATAGCTTCCGGATGGTAATCATACAACCTCGGTACAAAGGAACAAACCACAAAATTATGTGCTTCAAAGGTCTGGTGAACCGGCGGCGGCTGGTGTACCCGACCGGTTATGGGTTCAAAATCATGGATACTGAAAATGAAGGGATAACAACATCCATCCCAACCCACCACATCAAAGGGATGATGTCCGTAATGTAGTCCATACAGGATCCCCTTCTTTTTAGCTTTGATCAGGAAATCACCTGCTTCATCAATGGTAAGCAGGTCCTGGGGCGGCCGGATATCGCGCTCACAAAAAGGTGAATGCTCCAGCAATTGACCATATTTGGACAAATAACGTTTGGGGTAGCGAATCGGACTAAAGGACTCGACTATAAAGAGCCGGTTTTTTGTTGTGGAAAACTCAATCTGGTAAATGGTACCCCGGGGAAGCAGGATATAATCGCCATAAGAAAAAGGCAGTTTGCCATATTGGGTCAGCACCACGCCGGAACCTTCATGCACAAAAATCAGTTCATCAGCATCCGTATTCTTGAAAAAATAATCGGTTGTGCCTTTTCGGGGCGCAGCCAGTACGATATGGCAATCATTATTCACGAGGATGGCTTTCCGGCTTTCCAGATAATCATCTGCAGGAGGAATCTTAAACCCCTCAAAACTGCGATGCTGCAGCATTTTTTCTTCCGCTATTTCCGGCATCACTGAAACAGGCGGATCTGTGCTGATGATCTGTGTTGGCGGATGACAGTGATACAATATGGAATAATCGTTGGAGAATCCCTCCGTTGAAAAAAGTTGCTCGGAATAGAGGGTTCCATCCGGCTTTCTGAACTGTGTATGACGTTTATGGGGAATTGTTCCCAGTGTATGATAATGTGGCATAAATCAATCGTGGTACGAAAGTACAAAATCCTATTTTTACCCATGACCCGAATTGCGCTTTTGTCTGACACACATGGTTATCTCGATCCCCTGGTATTTACACATCTTTCAAACTGCGACCAGGTTTGGCATGCCGGAGATTTCGGCAGTCTTCAATTGGCCAAAGAGCTGGAGCAGAAATCCGGCCTTCCACTGAAAGGAGTGTTTGGCAATATTGACGGCACTGATATCCGCTCGGTTTATCCGGAGGAAAACTGTTTCACCTGTGAACAGGTAGTGGTATTTATGAAACATATTGGTGGTTATCCGGGGCGTTATGCTCCAGGGGTAAAAGCAAGATTGAAGGAAACAAAGGCCGGATTATTTATCTCCGGACATTCACATATTTTAAAAGTGCAATTTGATCCGGAATTGAACTGCCTGCATATGAATCCGGGTGCCGCGGGCAAACAGGGATGGCACCAGGTGAGGACAATGATCCGGTTTGAAATCCACGAGAAAGAGATGCGAAATTGTGAAGTGATCGAACTGGGCAAGCGGGGCTGATATCCGGAATTTGATGTAACTTTTACACCTAACTAACAGCTATTCTATGTCTAACAGTATCAACCGGCGAAACTGGCTGAAACAGTCCACACTGGCAGCACTGGGTATTACTGCTTCCCTTAACAGCCTGGGTGGTGAAGATTATCTGCCCAAAGACCTTGGTCAATTCCTGCCCAATTCCAACCCATCGCTGATCAACCTGGGCTCCAATGAGAACCCTTATGGATTATCACCCCTGGCCAAAAAAGCGATCAGTGAATTGATCGGGCAGGCCCACCGCTATCAGTATAATATCCCGCATGTACAGGAGTTCAGAAAACAGCTGGCTGATTATTATGGGGTAACTACAGACCACCTGCTGCTGACACCCGGCTCCGGAGAAGCGCTCAACCTGCTGGCCCGTCATTATTCAAAAGGTAACCTGGTAACCGCCACTCCAACATTTGGAATCCTTCCCAATACTGCGAAAAAAATTGGTGTCCAGGTAAAGGAAATTCCGCTGAATGGTCAACAGGTGCACGACCTGGAAGCCTTGTCAAAAGCAATCGACCCGGATACTGCGCAGGTGTATATCTGTAACCCTGCGAATCCAACCGGCACTGTTTTACATCCGGACAAACTCAGGGCATTTTGTGAAGAAGCAAGTAAGAAGACAGTAGTCACGATTGATGAAGCCTATATTGATTTCCTGGATGCGCCCTATAATGAGTCGATGCTTTCCCTGGTAAAAAAAGGGAATAAGAACATTGTTATCATCCGGACTTTCTCCAAAATTCACGCCATGGCGGGCATGCGGGTAGGTTTTATACTGGCTGATCCATCCACAATCAAATCCTTACAGGAGAACTATTTTGGCAACAGCAATTTCTGTATGAATGCGCTTTCATTAACAGCTGCGATGGCCAGCCTGAAAGACACCAGTCACAGTATTCAATCCAAAAAACTGAATGCGGCAGCCCGACAGTATACAGAAGAAGCCTTAAAGCGTTCAGGCTTTACCGTTATACCTTCCTACACCAATTTTATTTTCTTTCATTTAAAGCAATACAAAGGAGATTTTGCTGCAGATATGCTGGCGAAGAACATTGTGTTGAGATCAAGTGAATTGCCGGATGGCAAATGGTGCAGGGTAAGTATCGGCACGCTGGAAGAAATGAAAGCCTTCCTCAAAACCATGGAAGGCATGAAATTCACCTAATAAAAAAGCCCCCGATCACATCGTAATCGGGGGCAATTCCTAATTCATAATTCACAATTCCTAATTCTTAATTGGCCAACCATCCTCTTCCCAGTTCTTCCCGGAATGGCCAGGGAACAAGGAGCAGAATGAGCAGCAGAGCTGCAACGAAAAGGCCAAATGCTTTCTTATGTTCTACAGCGCCGGCAGTTGCAGGTTTTCCTTTAGAGCGTCCAACAGTGATCAGTGCAATCACCACCAGCATTCCTACCATGTGCTCAACTGCGAAGAAACGTTCCGCGGAAGACTTCATCACTTCTCCAAAACCTTTGGCCTGGATGAGTTTTAATCCCCATGGACCAACAAACCACTGGTACAAACCAACCAGCAGGGTGATATGCGCTGAGATCATTAAGAAAAGATCTACTTTTCTGTCTGCTGCAGTATAACCTGCTTTTTTGCTCATGCCGGTATAATGGCGATAAATGGCAACCAGCAACAGGATCAGGATGATCCAACGTAAAAAACTGTGTAAATGCAAAAGTCCCGTGTACATATTCTTTGGTTTTGATGATTCAATTATTCCACCCAGTCTGCTACAAATATATTCGTATCGCGCGTACCACCATTATTTCGGTTACTGCAGAATACAATTTTTTTACCGTCATAGCTGAACATGGCGAAGGCGTCAAAGCCTTTATCGCGACTAATCTTGACCCGGTTACTGCCATCTCCATTCATCATGTAGAGGTTAAAAGGAAATCCTCTGCGGTATTCATGATTGGAAGCAAAGAGAATGCGTTTGCTATCGGGCATAAAGATGGGTGCCCAGTTGGCTTGTCCCAGACTGGTAATTTGTTTGATATTGGAACCATCTGCGTTCGCAGTAAACACTTCCATATTGGTAGGTGCTACCAGGTGTTCGGCCAGTAATTCTTTATAGGAGGAGATTTCTTCGGCTGTTTTCGGGCGGCTTGCTCTCCAGATTATTTTTTTACCATCCGGACTGAACCAGGCTCCCCCATCATATCCGAGATCATGGGTGATGCGCTTTTCTTTACCGGTCTTCAGATCCATGATATAAAGTTCCAGATCGCCATCCTTATCGCTGGTATAAATCATTTTTTTACCATCCGGTGAAATGGTAGCTTCTGCATCATAACCTTTGGCATTGGTCAGTTGCTTCACTATAACGCCATTGGTATCTGCAAGGAAAATATCGTAGGAAGGGTATAAAGGCCAGATATATTTGTTGCCATATTTGGAACGATCCGGAACCGGGGGGCAATCTTTTGAACCCAGGTGCGTGGATGCATACACGAAATGTTTGCCATCCGGTAACCAGTAGGCACAAGTGGTTCTGCCTGTTCCGGTACTTACCAGTTTAGGCACAAAAGGCTCTTCCGGTTTTGTAGGAATTTTACCAATATAAATCTGATCACAGGGAATACCTTCTTTGGCATAGGTTTTCTGAAAAATCAGGTATTTGCCATCGTAACTGAAATAGGCCTCCGCGTTATCACCACCAAAAGTCAGTTGACGAAGATTTTTAAAATGTGTCTCTTCCGGATAATGTAAGGTGTCAGCAATTGGTGCAGGCTGATTCCTGACGGGGGTACTCTCTTTGGAAAAAAATCCAGAAATAACCGCCAATAAACCTGCGGTGATCCACGAAATCGAACTCATAATAGCAAGTATTTACCCGGCAAATGTATTGGTATAAACTCATTTTTACTGAAAACCATAGATTTGACAGATGAAATCATGGTTTGCCAGGTTACTATTGGGTGTTTGGGCAGTCAGCGCAGCCTGTAACAATTCGAATACTGAAAAGGAGGAAGTTGCTACCATCCTGACCCATCCACCCTATCAAAATATTACAGATAGTATTAATGAAGACCCAGACAATACGGCTTTATACCAGCGCCGGGCAGCTTTATTGCTGCAACAGGATGAACTTCAGCTGGCCCAGGCTGATCTTACAAAAGCATGGGAACTTCAACCATCAGAAGCAAGTGCTGAACAATTAGTGAATGTACTTTTTATGCTTGGAAACAATCGGGAAGCCGTCCGTTTCCTGGAAGAACTGATTAAAAAGTATCCGGAAAACACAGGCTTTCAGCGACGCTTAAGCGAAGCATTGGTAAACAATGGGGCTACGAATGAAGCTATCCTGGCATACAACAACTTAATAGCCGAAGATTCTGCCAATTTCGAAGCCTGGTATGAGCGCGGATTGCTTTACCTGGAGCAAACAGATACAGCAGCTGCTATTCGCGACCTGGAAAATTCTTATAAACTCCAGCCTTTATTACTAACCGGACTAACGCTGGCCAATATTTATGCAGAAAAAAAGAATGACCGCGCATTGCTGTTGGCTGACCAGGCAATAGCTCGCGACAGTTTGGGCGAAATGGCCGACCCCTATTTCATCAAGGGAGTTTATTATGTGAATACCGGCAACAAAACAAAAGCGCTGGATCTTTTCAACACCTGTATCCGGATAAACTGGAAATTCCAGGAAGCCTATGTGGAAAAAGGCATCATATATTATGAAGCCAAGAACCTGGATGAGGCTTTGCAACAATTTAAGCTTGCCGCCACCGTTACTAACACTTATCCGGAAGCCTATTACTGGCAGGGCCGGTGTTATGAAGCACTGGGCATGAAACAGGAAGCATTGCTCAATTATGGACGAGCCTATTCACTGGATAAAACTTTTAAGGAAGCCATTGAAGGTGCTGAACGGGTTGAAGGAAAAGAATAAATTTACTTACGGAATATTAACCAAGATGATCGTAGCCCCCTCTTTATTAGCCTCCAATTTTCTCCACCTGGAAGCAGAAGCACGCATGTTGAATGAAAGTGAAGCAGACTGGTTTCACCTGGATGTAATGGATGGAAGATTTGTAAACAATATCAGTTTCGGGCTACCCATTATACAGCAACTTCGAAAAACGACGCAGAAGTTATTTGATGTACACCTGATGATCGAAGAGCCCGAAAAGTATACAGAAGCTTTTGCCAGGGCCGGGGCCGATATCCTTACTGTACATTATGAAGCCTGCCGGCATTTGCACAGGAATATTCAACAGATCCGCGACCTGGGGATGATTCCCGGAGTGGCCATCAACCCGCATACACCGGTTCAGCTCCTGCAGGATATACTTCCCGATATCGGGCTGGTGCTGGTGATGAGTGTCAATCCCGGTTTTGGCGGGCAGTCATTCATCCCGCATACCTATCAAAAAGTAAAAACATTAAGACAGCGGATCGACCAGTTTGGATTGGATGTAAAAATTGAAATTGACGGAGGGGTTGATCTTTCCAATGCCAGGCAGTTAAGTGAAGCCGGAGCCCATGTACTGGTTGCCGGCAGCGCTGTATTTCATGCACCCGATCCCCGCCAGGTAATTTCATCGCTTAAGCATTGTGACGCCTGATGAAGTGGCTGCCATTCATTTCTTTCCTGGTACTATTCCTGGTCTGCAGTTCCAACCTGCAGGCACAGGTAAAAACAGCACAGCTGAGCGGCAGGATTATTGACCAGGATGACAAGCCCTTAGCTGCTGTAACCATCACGGTACTTGGCAAAAACCAAGCAGTTCAGTCAAACGACAGCGGTTATTTTCAACTAACGGTTCCGGCTAACCGTGCATTTGCACTGGTATTCAGTCACGCAGGTTTTATCACTGTACAGCGAAATTTTCTATTGAATGCGGGCGAAAATGAATTTGTTCCCATCCGGATGCTGCCAGGAAAAACAGAACTTGAAGAAGTAACGGTAACGGATGAACGCAGCAGAAGAGAATCCGGTCTCGTTACCATTAATCCCAAACAAGCTATCAATATTCCATCTCCAGGAGGAGGAATTGAAAGTCTTATTAAAGTATTTGTAGGATCCAACAATGAACTGACATCCAATTATAATGTAAGGGGTGGCAGCTACGATGAGAACCTGATTTACATAAATGATTTTGAAATCTTTCGGCCTTACCTGGTAAGGAATGGGCAGCAGGAAGGACTTAGTTTTATCAACCCGGAAATGACCCGATCGGTTCAGTTTTACAATGGAGGTTTTCAGGCGCGGTATGGCGATAAACTCTCATCCGTTCTGGATATACAATACAAAAAACCAAAAGAACATGGCGGTTCAGCCTATATAGGGTTATTGGAGCAGGGATTACAGCTGGAAGGCAGTGGCAAGAAAAAGCCCTTTACCTATTTAATTGGAGTGCGCAACCGCAACAACCGGAACCTGCTGAGCAGCCAGGAAACAAAAGGGAATTACGTTCCCTCTTCTGCGGATCTGCAGGGCTTGTTTACCTGGAAGTTTTCAGAAAAATGGTCGGCCGAGTTTTTTGGCAATCTTTCCCGGACCCGTTTTGAACTGGAACCATCATTCAGTCAACCGAGCAGTTCTGTCTTCTCTCCATTTTTCACCAGTAATATTGGATTGGATATTTATTTTGAAGGACGTGAGAAGGATCGGTATTCAACCAGTATGGCTGGCTTATCGGTAACCAAACAGGTAAATAAAAACCTGCGACTGAAATGGCTGGCTTCCTGGTTTGAAAACAAGGAAGCCGAATCCATTGATATTACGGGTGCGTATTTATTTGGCGAGCGATCCTTTGACCGCAGCCGACCGGAATTTGGTTTAATCGTGAATCCACTGGGTGCAGGAGTGTTTCAGCAATATGCCCGCAATCAACTTACAATTGGCGTGCTCAACCTCAGTCACAAAGGAACACTGACCAGGGGAAAGCATTTTCACCAATGGGGCGTATCGGTTGACAGGCAACAGGTGCGGGATCAGTTGAGGGAATTTGAGTACCAGGATTCCGCAGGATACAGCTTGCCTTATCAGCCGGGTAACCTTACCTTGTTTAAAAGCCTTCGCTCCGATGCCAACCTGGATATTCACCGGGTGGCTGCTTATTGGCAGGATAATATTTCACTGGGAGATTCATCGGGCACCATTCTTCAATTGGGAGCCCGGATCAATTACAATGATCTGAATAAAGAATGGTTGGTATCACCCCGTGCAGGCATCAGCTGGAAACCTTCCCGCTGGGAAAAGGATATCATCTTCCGCGCGAGTGCAGGAATTTACATGCAACCAGCTTTTTACCGGGAATTAAGACGGTATGATGGCAGTCTGAATACCGATGTAAAAGCCCAAAAAAGCTGGCAGGTAAGTGGCGGATTTGATTATCATTTTCCTGCTTTTAACCAGGTATTGCGATTGAGCACCGAAGCTTATTTTAAATCCTTATGGGATGTGGTGCCCTATGATATTGACAATGTGCGATTGCGGTATTTTGGAGAGAACAATGCGCGCGCCTATGCAACTGGCCTGGAAGCGAGACTCTATGGAGAATTGGTAAAAGATGCTGAGAGTTACCTGAGTATCGGGTTCATGCGCACCCGTGAAGACATCAAGGATGATTTCTATTACAAGTACACACTCAATGAACAGAACCAGCCTGTTGACAGCACCCTTACACAGAATGGTTACCTGCGCAGACCAACTGACCGCCTGCTGACCATCGGAATGTTCTTTCAGGATTATTTGTCCACCAATAAAAATATCAAGGTTTATATCAATGGCCTTTATGGTTCAAACCTGCCTTATAACATTCCAAATTCTGTGCGGTACCGGAATGCGCTGTTCATTGATCCTTATATCCGGGTTGACCTGGGCTTCAGTGCCCTGCTGCTGAACAGTGACCGGTCGCGCCGTCGCCGCCATGCCCCTTTCCGGGAATTCGAAAACATCTGGCTCTCACTTGAAGTCTTCAACCTGATCGACCGCGCCAACACAATCTCCTATCTACTCATTAAGGATTTCTCCAACACTACCTATGCAATACCCAATCGACTCACACCAAGGTTGCTGAATGTGAAGTTGGTGGGGAGATGGTAAGCATGGAAGAGGAGACAAAGGAGGCAAAGGAGACGGGAGACAGAGGAGGCAGGGGTGGTCCCTACCAGTTTTTTGAAAGATTGTGGAGTTGTGCGGCCACAATCTTGTAATCAATAATCATTTTTAGAAATTTTTCTTCAGCTAAATAGTTACACCGAAAAGCTAATTCCAAAGCTGATTTAGTTTCTTCAACTGAACCCAATGAATAGATCAGGGATTTTTTAAATTCATTGCTATAAACACGCCTTCCCCACCCTTCCGCAATATTTAAAGGAACAGACCTTGCTGCACGCGTTAATTGAGATGTGAGAGAATACTTTTCATGTACTGGAAAATTTTCGCAAATGGAAAAAACCTCCATGGCTAAATCCATCGCTAATCTATATACATTCAAATCCTCTAAACTTTTTATCATTCGGAAATTTAATAACTCTGGTTATCCCCAAAAACCGTTTTTTACTCCATTTTCTCCTTTGTCTCCCGCCTCCTTTGTCTCCCGCCTCCTTTGTCTCCTTTTCCATGCCTCCTTTGTCTCCCGTTTCCTTTGTCTCCTCTTCCCTATCTTTGCCCCATGACAAAACTCTCAGTCAATATCAATAAACTTGCAACGATCCGGAATAGCCGCGGAGGGAATAATCCGGATGTGGTGAAGGCAGCAAAGGATGTACAATTATTTGGAGCTGATGGTGTAACTGTGCACCCGAGGCCCGATGAAAGACATATACGTTATGCGGATGTTCGGGCTATCAAACCGATCATTACAACAGAGTTTAATATTGAAGGGAATTGCAGGGAAGCAAAATTTATAGATCTCGTATTAGAGGTAAAACCGCACCAGGTGACGCTGGTGCCGGATGCAGAGGGACAAATCACTTCTGACCATGGCTGGAATACAATTGAGCACAAGGAATACCTGAAGGAAATGATCCGGATTTTTAAACAGGCCGGTATCCGTACTTCCATTTTTGTGGATCCGGTTGTAGAGATGGTGGAAGGCGCTGTTGAAACCGGAACCGACAGAATTGAATTGTATACTGAAGGATATGCCAGGCTGTTTCCGGATGACAAAGAAAAAGCAGTTGCACCTTATGTGCAGGCTGCCAAAAGAGCAAAAGAACTGGGACTCGGAATTAATGCAGGACATGATCTCGACCTCCATAACCTGGGCTATTTTTCAAAACAGATTCCATTCCTGGATGAAGTATCCATTGGCCATGCACTGATCTGTGATGCGATCTACCTGGGACTGGAAAATACCATCCAGTTGTACCGCCGGCAATTGCAACCATAATTTTTTTCAAAAAATTAAATCCGGCAGAAATTCTTTCTCGTAGGTATCCAAAACCAATAAACTGGATACCATGAAAAGGACAACAACACAATTCGTTGCCTGTGCAGCACTGGCAACCCTTATCAGCTTTAGTTCCTGTAAAAAAGAAGATAGTCCGGGTATGGAACCCAAAGGACCAGACATTGAATTTCTTGTATTGGATGAAGGAAATAAACTGGTTCGATTCAATGCATCGGCGCCCCGCATGCCAATCAGTACTGTTGCGATTAATGGATTACAGGAAGGTGAATCCCTGCTGGCAATTGATTTTCGTCCGGCTACCGGTCAGCTATATGCGCTGAGTAATACAAGCCGGCTACTGGTAATCAATCAAAGTACAGGCAATACCAACGCCATCGGTACTATGCCCTTTAGTCCGGTATTAGCGAGTACGATTGCAGGATTCGATTTCAATCCCACTGTTGATCGCATCCGCATTGTTACAAGCAATGGCCAGAACCTGCGGGTACATCCTGAGACTGGCTCAGTGGTGGCTACTGATGGGGCTATTAATGGCGTGAGTAATGCAATGGTTACAGCAGTTGCCTATACCGATAGCAAAGCCGGAACCAGCACCACTACCCTATTTGACATTGATACCGAAACCGACATGCTGTACAAGCAGGATCCACCCAACAATGGAACCCTGGTAGCGGTTGGAAAACTGAACAATGATTTCAGCGGTGAGGTTGGATTTGATATTAGTCCGGATAACAGCGCCGCATTGGCTGTCAACAATAAAAACGGTAAAGCACAATTATACCAGATTGATCTGACCACAGGAAAATCAATGAAAATTGGTGAATTAATGGGAGTAAACAATGCAATGGGATTGGCCATCCCTACAGATCCTGTAGCATATGCAATCGGTGGTGGCACCAACCTGCTCATTTTTGATCCTACCGATCCCATGCCTGTAACAAAAGCAATAAACGGACTTCAACCAGATGAAACCATAGTAGGAATCGATTTCAGGCCAGCTAACGGTGCGCTATATGCGCTGGGTAGTACTAGCAGACTTTATGTACTGAACACTTCCAATGGAGCTGCAACTGCGGTAGGTACTGCAGCGTTCAGCACTGCCTTATCCGGAATGCATTTTGGATTTGATTTTAATCCAACTGTAGACAGAATCAGGGTGGTAAGTAATTCCGGCCAGAACCTGCGACTGAATCCAAATGATGGAAGTGTAGCAGCAGTAGATGGCAATCTAAACCCGGGAACTCCATCCGTAAGCGGAGCTGCCTATACAAATAATGTACCAGGTGCAAGTTCTACTGTCTTATACGATCTGGATTGCGGAGCAGATAAATTATACCGTCAGGATCCTCCCAACAATGGAACATTAGTGGAAGTTGGATCAACCGGAATCAATTTCGAAAACGCGGATGGATTTGATATAGGCGGGCAGTCGGGAAAAGCATGGGCCATACTTACAGTAAATGGGAGCTCGAAACTCTATGAAATCAATGTCAATACAGGGGCTGCCACCCCATCAGGAAATTACAGTTTTAGCGGAACCGTCCATGGTTTTACGGTAGGACTGGGTTTCTAAGCACTTACACTGATACCACAACCAAGGCCGGTTCATTCCTGAACCGGCATTTTTATAAACTGAACCAATAGGTGAATTTTGCGACAAGGGCGCGGTTCTTTACTGACATGTATTCTGGCAGGTAGTTGTCCGTATATACAATGAAAAAATCGGATGCAGGTTTATAGCGCCACTGTAAACGTGTATTCAGATTGACATTTTTGGTCTGCTCATTATACTGACCGAAAGCAGTAAAGTAAAAATTATTGGTGAGTGTGACATCCACGCGTGGTCCGACCAGCCAGAAACTTCTCCTTCCCCAGGTACCCGGCACCCGAATATCATTATAAGTGCTGCTCATCGTGATGCCCACATAAGGTTGAAAACGATAACCCAATTCACTGGTCAGTTGCAGTCGGCTACCATCATTGTAATAGCCCCCGTACCGAATATTCGCAGCATAAGTAAAAAGGCTCTTGGGTTTGGAAATATATTCGATGTAAGCTGTGTTGAAATGGTGTTGAGTACCGGTTGCAAGCGAATCAGATCCTGTATTGGTCGGATCAAAAGGCATCAGTAATTCAATATAGGTTTTCGATACGTAGGCATTGAGCACTGCCTGGTTTCGAAAATTGGTGCGATAGGTCAGACTGTGTTCATAATCTGTTTTTCGTCCCTGTTCATTGGTATAATAAATAGTTTGAAGCAAAGGGCCATGACTAAGCACAGGAGATTTTTTCGGAAAAAACAAATAACCGGCCTGCGGATTAAACTTGAGATATCCGGTCCTTGGCACATATCCAACTTCCGCCTGGAAATCCTTTCCAACATATTCATGCTGCCAGGAAAGAAATAATTGTCTGCTGGTATAATTGAGATTGGCAGCTGTTGTGATGGTGCGATTGCCACCAACCGGACTAAATGACTTCAACACAAGGGCTTTTCCAGTCCAGTAGTTACCGGGAGAAGCCAGGTTGTATTCAAGTCCCAATGTTCGGTTATACTGCCGGTGCTCCGGGGTTACCGGATCCTTATCAGGTTCATAATTGATGGATTGCTTATTGACAAAAAGGAACCCGATATTGGATCTTGAAAAGACTTTCCGCTGAAGCGATAACACTGCAAAATTCTGAACCGGCAAATCTCTTTCCGGAACAGATTTGGTTTGCATATCCATCAGACCTATGCGCCAGTCCTTATTCAGTTTGCCACTGAGGCGGGCACCAAACTGGATGGGTACATTCAGACCAATTCGTCTCGAGAAAAACGGGCGGATGTTTGCATAACCGAAGTTTCCGAAGATGTCAGCATTCTCTAAAAAGAATTGCCTTCGTTCCGGAAAAAACAATTCAAATCGATCCAGGTTGGTGACCTGCCGGTCCACTTCCACCTGGGAGAAATCGGGGTTAACGGTAAGATCCAGATTGAGTGAAGAAGTTATACTGATCTTGGCATCTGCTCCAATATCTTTTCTATACTCCGTAGGGGTGCCTTTATCATAATCTTTGGACAGGCCACCCAGCACATAAGGAATCAATGAAATATTGGCGCCTGTGGAAGGAGGAGGTGCATCCCAAACAAGATTTCCCGTATAAGCCAAAGAAACAGTTGGAAACTGCCTGGGAACTGGAGCCCAACTGCTCTTTTCAAAAGCTTGCAAATCATTCCGGCTAAAATTGATGCCCCAGTTGGTAATTCCTTTTTTGTAGCGAATTGTTTTAAAAGGAACAGCTGCTTCAAAGACCCAGCGATCCTCGTAGTTGACAACTTTTGAAATCCATTTATGATCCCAGCTGAGATCCATTTTACCACCTTCGTAAATAAAACCATCCCATTGTGCACCTGCTGCATTGGCACCAAATGAAAATCCGCTGGTCTGATCTTCAAAGGGATCAAAGAAAAACAGGAAGTTGTCATTTTTCTGAAAAGCAAAATCCCTTCGCAAAGATTCCACCACATAGTTACCATTACGGCCATGATAACAGACTGCCACCAGGTAAATAAAATGATCATCGTAGCTCATCTGTACTTCCGTTTTGATATTGGCAAAACTGGTATCCATGGGAAGTACCATGAAAAAATCACGCGCCTTGTCAGCTTCCTGCCAGGCTGCATCATTTACAATGCCATCGATCTGTACGGGTTGGGAAGTTTTACGAATGGAAAGATTGTACTTGTTATTAACCTTTTGTGCGAAAACAACATTTGTCAATAGTAAACAGCTGCCTGCTAACTGGAGCCACCTTAAAAATTTCATGCCGGGTTTTAATTATTCTGGTACAGGAATCCTGTGTATTTGCAGCGTTTGCCTGAAATTAGGGCAAATCCTGAAATTCAGCAACTTGAATGCATTTTGTTGAACTTAATCCATCCCGGATTGTTGTTTGACTCAGATTATTATATTTTGATATGAAACTATCCTTTCATATGCGTATTTATTTGAGCTTATTATGTTGTCTTTTGATTTCTAATACAGTACTGGCTCAAACAACCGGTTCCATCAGTGGTACCATCCTGGACCGGAATACGCAAAAACCTGTAATCGGTGCATCGGTTGAAGTACAACCTTCCAAAACAGGAACCAGTACAGATTCACTCGGAAGTTTCAGGATTACCGGCTTAACACCAGGCTCTTATTCTCTCAGCATTACTGCCATTGGATTTGCGAATAAAACCCTGACCAACCTGGTCATCACATCCGGAAACGAAAACAACCTGAATATAGAATTAGACCCTGCAGGAACCAATTTGAGTGAAGTAGTGGTAAGTGGCAAACGCGCTTCTGCCCGGGCTACCAGCCTCGAATCTCCTTTAAGTATACAACGATTAACTACAGAAGAAATCAAGGCCAACCCAGGTGGCAACTTTGATATCAGTCGGGTTATCCAGTCCCTGCCCGGAGTTGGAGGTGGAGTTGGTGGAGGTGGTTTTCGTAATGATATAATCATCCGTGGTGGCGCACCCAGTGAAAATGTTTTTTACCTGGATGGAATTGAAGTTCCACTGATAAACCATTTTGGCACTCAGGGAAGCGGTGGTGGCCCGCAGGGAATTCTGAATGTGAGTTTTATTGAAGATGTCAAGCTCAGCAGCTCGGCTTTCGATGCCAGGTATGATAATGCACTGAGCAGTGTGTTTCAATTCAAACAAAAAAATGGTAACCCAAACCGGCTGCAGGGAAATATCAGATTAAGTGCAACTGAACTGGCTGCCACTTTTGATGGTCCGATCAGCCCAAAAACAACCTTCCTGGCAAGTGCCCGCAGAAGTTATCTGCAATTGTTATTCCAGGCATTGGACCTTCCGATCCGGCCCAATTACTGGGATTTTCAGTTCAAGACCAATACCCGGATCAACGATAAAACAACTTTGCAGGTATTGGGTATAGGAGCCATTGATGAGTTCCGATTTGCTGCACCCAAAGAGGCTACACCAGAAAAACTCTATGCGATGAACAGCAGTCCCTTGATCAATCAATGGAATTATACAGTTGGAGCCAGCTTAAAGCGATTGACAGACCGTGGCTTCTGGACGCTTTCCCTGAGCCGGAATACCCTCAATAACCGGGCTGACAAGTACGAAGACAATGACAACCCATCAGAGGGAACCCGCACGTTCCGGATCAATAGCCAGGAAACGGAGAACAAACTTCGGTTCGACCAGACCGTTAGTATTGATAAATGGAAAATTACGTATGGTGCTTCTGCTCAGTATGTACAGTTCGGCAATGATTTTTACCAGCTTTTTCGTCCGGCGCTGACGGATGAGCAGGGCAACCAGATTCAGCCTGCTGAAGAACTGCGAACGGATACACAGTTAGACTTTCTGCGATATGGTGCCTTCGTTCAAACGGGCCGCAGATTTTGGGAAGACCGCCTGGCGATCAGTGCCGGTATGCGGATAGATGGAAACTCAGCTGACAACGGTGTGGCAAATCCATTGAAACAATGGAGTCCGCGCATCAGTGCGAGTCTGGCACTGGCACCCGACTGGAATTTCAGTGCCAGTTATGGTTTGTATTACCGGCTGCCAAGTTATACCCAACTCGCATTTGAAGCAAGCCAGACAGGTAGGATGAACCCGGGGGATTATATCCGAAGCAGGCACCTGGTAGCTGGCTTTGAATGGCTGCCCTCCAACAATACCCGTTTTACGCTGGAAGGATTTTATAAAAAATATTCCAATTACCCGATCAGCATTCTGGATGGAATCAGTTTGGCCAACAAGGGAACAGAGTTTGGTGCCGTAGGAAACGAACCGGTTGTGCAGGATGGTGAAGGAAAAGCTTATGGCATTGAGTTTTTTGCACAGCAAAAACTAAGCAAACGATTCTTTGGAGTGCTGAGTTATACTTTTTACCGTTCTGAGTTTACCGGACTTAATTCAGAATGGATACGATCCAGTTGGGATAACCGCCACCTCTTAAGTTTGACAGCAGGATATAAACTCAATCGAAACTGGGAGATTGGGTTAAAATTCCGTTACCAGGGTGCGGCACCCTATACGCCCTTTGACCTAACCGCCAGCCAATTGAATTATTTAACATTGGGAACAGGTGTTTTTGATTTCAGTCAAACCAATACGTTGGAACTTCCTGCCTTTCATGCAAGTGATATCCGGATTGATAAAAAATGGAACCTGCGCCGGTTCACACTGGATTTGTACCTGGATATCCAGAACTGGTACAATTCAAAAAATCCAGGCATTCCACAGTATACTTTCCAAAGAACAGCTGACAACAGTGGGTTCCAGACAACAGATGGTCAACCGATCCGGCAAAATGGAAGCAATGGCATTCCAGTGATACTGGCTAACAATGATGGCAGGTTATTGCCTACACTTGGGTTTATTGTGGAGTTTTGATGCAGGGAGACAAAGGGAACAGGATACAGAGGAGACGGGGGACAGAGGAGACGTCTCCATTCTCCTTTGTTACCTTTGTATCCTTTGTTTACTGCTCCTTGCACCCCAACACTTCACACAACTTACTCTGCAATTCTTCTCCGCGGAGGTTTTTGCCAATGATGATACCATTGGGGTCGATCAGCAGGTTTTGTGGGATTGATTGAATTTTATACTGCAGGGCTACTTCATTTTGCCAGTATTTGAGATCACTGACTTGTGTCCAGTCGAGCTTATCATCTTTGATTGCTTTCAACCATTTCTCCTTGTTATTATCAAGGGAAACACCCAATACGGTGAAATTTTTATTTTTAAAGCGATCATGCGCCAATACAACATTCGGGTTTTCCTGTCTGCAGGGTCCGCACCAGCTGGCCCAGAAATCAATCAAAACATATTTGCCACGGAAAGAAGACAAACTAACCGGGGTACCGGAAGGATCATTTTGTGTGAACTCAAGAGCAGGTGAACCAATCCGGCCAATCTTGCTGTCTGCAATTCTGGCTTCCAGGAAACGTCCATAAAAACTGGACTTCACTTCAGGTGTAAATCCGGCAAAACTTTTTTCAACCAGGTCAGGATTTTCAACTACCTGCATGATGGTTGCCCACATAAAGGGAGCCACCACCTGGTCTTTCTTTTCAGCAGCAAACTTTTCACCTGCTGCTGCAAGGTTGTCAACCAGCTGCCGATACAACTGCATCAGACTGTCTGTAACGCCAGACTTGTTAGCGGCCTGGGAGAGCTCAGAATATTTTCTGAAATAGGGTTCGAATTGTTGCTGAAAGGCGATGAATCCATCCTGGGCAACAGATCCCTCCAATTTCAGCTGCTGAATTGCATTGACATCTCCCGAGAGTTTCATTTTTTTATTTTCCAGAAAAAGCAATCCTTTTTTATCAGAAGGCAGGAAGGAAATATTGTACAATTTCACATCTACAACAGCTCCATTTAATTTGAACTGGTTTTGCCGGGAAACTGCTTTTGCCAGGGTATCCGATGGATTGTCGGGATCAGTAATGACAACGACAGATTTATCAGGTAGGCCTGTAATAGTTCCTTCAATCTGAAAACCCTGCTGGGAAATGCCTTCAAAGCTTCCCATAACCAGGGCTACCATAGGCGCTATACGGAATAACAAATTCATACGAGTACTTTATTTAGCATGACGATCCTTCAAAATATCAATCACATCCTGCAGCTTAAAACCTTTCGCATTTAGCAGAATGAGATAATGGAAAAGCAGATCCGCCGATTCGTTTAAGAACAGGGCATCGTTATCATCCTTGGCTTCAATTACCGTTTCCACAGCTTCCTCTCCTACTTTTTGGGCGATCTTATTCAAGCCTTTTGAGAACAGTTTCGCTACATAGGAGGAATCCGGAGAAGCCTGCTTGCGCAGATCAATAATATCTTCCAGGTAAAAGAGAAAATCTTCAGCGTGATTTCGTTCACTCCAGCAGGTATCTGCACCGGTATGGCAAGTTGGTCCCAGGGGATTTGCCTTAATCAGCAAGGTATCCTGATCACAATCCACTGCCATGGATTTTAATTCCAGGAAATGACCACTCTCCTCTCCTTTTGTCCAGAGCCGGTTTTTAGTGCGACTGAAAAAAGTCACTTTTCCGGTCTCCTCTGTTCTCCGGAGGGCCTCTTCATTCATGAAGCCCAGCATCAATACCTTTTGGGTAGTATGATCCTGAATAATTGCCGGAACCAATCCATCTGCATATTTCTGAAAATCAACTTTCATACCTTCAAATGTACTCAATTTTAAAGCTACCCGATTCGAACCGGGATTCCAGAAGCAGCCAGGCTATTTTTTAAATCCGGGATAGCCACTTCTTTAAAATGAAAAATACTGGCCGCCAGGGCAGCATCTGCCTGGGCCTTTTGAAACACATCCACGAAATGCTCCACTGTACCACCACCCCCACTTGCGATCACAGGAACTGGTAACCGGTTTGCCAGTGTTCCGGTAATATCCAATGCAAATCCTTGTTTGGTTCCATCGTGATTCATGGACGTGAGCAGGATTTCGCCCGCCCCCAAAGCAACTGCCTCTTCCGCCCAGTCAATGCAACGTCGGTCGGTTTTGGTACGCCCCCCATTGAGGTACACATACCATTCTCCATCTTCTTCCAGGCGGGTATCAATAGCCAGCACCACACACTGGCTGCCAAATTGTTTGGCCAGTTCTGCTATCAAAGCCGGACGTTTAAAAGCTGCTGTATTAACCGAAATTTTATCTGCCCCGTTTTGCAGGAGCAGGCTTACATCTTCCACACTGCTGATGCCACCACCAACAGTGAAAGGAATATTAATCTGGTGACTGATGCGATTCACCAGCTCGCTTAATGTTTTTCTTTTTTCAACCGTAGCTGTAATGTCCAGGAAAACCAACTCATCGGCACCCTGTTCAGCATAAAGCCTTCCCAGTTCAACCGGATCCCCGGCATCCCGAAGATCAACAAAGTTGGTTCCTTTAACAGTGCGACCATCTTTGATATCCAGACAGGGAATGATACGTTTTGTCAGCATGTCAGTTTCTTTTTTGTTCATTAAACCGGGTCAGTTCTGGCAGTGAGATCCGGTTTTCATAAATGGCTTTCCCTACTATGGCTCCGCTGCAACCTATTGCTGCCAGCGCCTCGAGGTCTTTCATATTGCTTACGCCTCCACTGGCGATCAGCTGCAGCTCAGGATACACTGCAAGAATGGAGGCATACAGGCTGGTAGCAGGACCTTCCAATTTACCATCCTTACTCACATCGGTGCAAAAAATCTGTTTTACCCCCTTTGACATATAGTTGCCAATAAACTCACGGATAGGAATATCCGTAGTTTCCAGCCATCCTGAAATGGCAATTTTTTCTTCCTTCACATCCGCGCCCAATAAAAATTTATCGGCCCCATAAGTATTTATCCATTGAACAAAAAGGGCTTCCTGTTTTACAGCGAGACTCCCGATTGTTGCCAATGCAGCACCGGATTCAAAAACTATTTTCAGATCCTCTTCTTTTTTAATACCACCGCCGAAATCAATTATCAAGCCTGTTTTTCCGGCCAGTTCTTCCAACACCTTCCAGTTTTTAACAGCGCCTGCCTTCGCACCATCCAGATCAACCAGGTGCAGTCTTTTTAATCCTGCATCCTCAAACTGTTTTGCAACTTCCAGCGGTCGTTCGTTGTAAATGGTTTTTTGCGCATAATCACCCTGGGTTAAACGAACACATTTTCCATCTATCAAATCAATTGCAGGAATTATTTCCATTATCGCAGCGCTTTTTTTATGATGATATAATCAATTCCATTTTTTTGCCATGCCTCCCCATCCTGACAAAAGCCAAAACGGTTGTAAAAGCTGAGAGCAGAAACCCGTGCGTTACACCAGATAACAGCATAGCCTTGTGATACTCCATAGTCTAGTACTTCCTGCAGTATCCGTGAACCATACCCCTTTCCCTGATGATCTGCCAGGGTAGCAAATTTCCGGAATTGCAATGAACGGCCATATTTCAGACTGTTAAAAAGAGAGATAACGGACACCAGTTTACCAGTTGCAAAAAGACCCCAATGAATAGCTTCTTCATCTCCTGCAACTTGTGCCAGCTCTTCAGCTTGCCCGGGATACATTACTTCCTGGCGGATCGGCAGTACCATTTCTGGAGGGACCGATTTAATTTCGAATTCAGTCTTCATCATTATGGTGAAGCCTTTTTAAGATTACTTATTTTTTCAACTGCTTTTACAATTGCAGTTAGGGCGATATCAATATCTTTCGTGGTGGTTCTGTAGTTAACAAGTGCCGCACGAATACAGGACTCACCTTTATATACCGATGGCGTCATAAAAACCAGGCCATCCCGATTCAATTCATTTAATAATTCTGGAATAGTCAGGTCCTTTGTTTTTTGGGGATCCGGCTGAAAGCAAACTGTATTCAATCTAACTGGGGCGAGTAACCGAAAATAACCGGTCTCCAAAAGTCTGGAACCAAATTCATTGGCGAGTGATATGCAATTTTCTACCAACTCCCGGTAACCGACTTTACCATAAGCCATCAGACTGAACCAAACCGGCAGGGCTCTGAAGCGCCGGCTATTCTCCGGCACATAATTCAGGTAGGAAAATTGTTCCCATGGATTTCCCAGGTAGGGCGCTGCCGAGTTCTGAAAACTCTGCACCTGGTAAACTGCATGCTCTTTCCGGGTAAAGATCATTGCGCTGTCATAGGGAACATTCAACCATTTGTGAAAATCTACGGTGATACTATCCGCCAGTTCCCATCCGTTCAACAGGTGTGCATGCTTTTCGGAAAGTGCTGCAAACGCTCCAAAAGCAGCATCAATATGAATCCAGCAATTACGGGTTTGTTTGAGTTGCGCAATTGCTGCCAGGTCATCAAAATCCACACTATTCACGGTGCCACCACTGGCAATCAGGATGAAGGGCTGATTTGGATCTGCAGGCAGCTTTTCCAGTAAGGCCTGGACATCCATCGCTTCTCTTTCAGGTAAAGTGGGGATGATTTCAATATTGGCGCTACCCATACCCAACATCGCCAGTGCTTTCAGACTGCTGGAATGGGGAGCGGCTGAATAAACAGGGATGGATAACCGAACTCCATCACGGGCTATATCCCTTCCCAGTTGTTGCCCGGCCCACTGCCTGGCTACTGCTAACCCGGTGAAATTGGCCATGGTTGCCCCCGTTACAAATGCACCCATAAAATTTTCCGGCAAGCCGAAGAGGTCAAGCAGTAACTTACCAGTTTGAATTTCCAATAAGGCGGAAGCATCTCCAATGCCGGTTGACAATTGCGCGTTCTGATCAAACACGGAACTAAGCCAGTCGCCCAGTATGGCTGCCGGTGTTCCTCCTCCGGTAACAAAACCCCAATAACGGGGTCCCGAACTGGCAACGATATATGGGTAAAACAGCTTGTTGAATTGAGCGAGCGTATCCAATGCACCAGAACCATTTTCAGGTAATGCAGGCCAGTTGAGAGCATCCGGATGGGAGGTAGTTGCCCGATCCGGAAGTTCTTTCAGATAGGCAGCTCCGGCATCTTTTGCAGCTTCCAGAATTTCAACCAGCTGATGCAGGTCTTCCTGTATGCTTACACTCATATCTTTTCGATAAAGTTTTTCAGAATCTGTTCTCCAACACCCGCCGATTTTTCGGGGTGAAACTGTACGCCATAAAAATTATTACGGTGCAGGGCAGAACTATACGACTTGAGGTAATCTGTTGTGGCAATAGTATCCGGACCTATCGCTGCATAATAACCGTGTACAAAATAACAATAGCTGTTTTCCGGAACTCCTTTGAAGAGCGGGGTCTGCAGATCAGTAATCGTATTCCATCCCATCTGCGGAATTTTGTAGTTATGCTGTTCAGCTTCCGGAAGGCCTGCTTTTAAAGAATGAAAAGACTGAACATACTCTTCAAAAATTCCCAGGCACACTGTATCGTTCTCTGCTGAATGCGTACACATTAATTGCATTCCCAGGCAGATACCCAGAACCGGTTGCTGCAATTCTTTGATCAGCTGATCCAGTTTGCGTTCACGCAGGTACTGCATGGCCGTACTGGCTTCCCCTACTCCGGGAAAGATAATTTTATCAGCTTTTCGTAAAACATCCAAATCATCTGTAACGGTTGCAGTTGCACCGATTCTTTCTAGTGCATACAGTACGCTCTGAATATTCCCTGCATTGTATTTTACGATGGCGATTTCCATACTTACTGACTAAACTATTGTACTTAAAAATTCTTTGGTAGCTGTACCCACGTCTTTTGCTCCTTCCAATGCTTTGATATAAGCAGTTCCGATGATTGCACCATTTGCATGTGCACAGGCGGCATCAAAACTTTCGCGGTCCTTAATACCAAATCCAACCAGCACGGGATTTGTTAACTGGTAGGATTCCAGTCGCTGAAGATAATCCTGCACACTGTTCATTTGTTTGTTGGAACCGGTTGTCGAGGAAGAAGAAACAGCGTATAAAAAACCTGAACTCAGTTTATCCAGTTTTTTAACCCTTTGTTCAGCAGTTTCCGGGGTGACCAGGAATATGAAGTCAAGGCCATGTTTGCGTATAATGGCGCCATACTCCGTTTCAAATTCATATTCCGGCAAATCAGGTAGAATTAACCCATCTACGCCCACTCTTGCAGCATCTGCGCAAAAGCGTTCAAATCCATATTGCATTACCGGATTCATATATCCCATCAGTATAACGGGAACAGTTATGCGATCGCGAAATCCTTCCAGCTGTTCAAACAACTGTGCGATGGTCATTCCATTTTCAAGTGCTACTGCACTGCTTTGCTGAATAACCGGACCATCAGCCAATGGATCACTATAGGGCATCCCCAACTCAATGAGGTCTGCTCCGTTTGCCTGCAACGATTCCATTACTGGCAGCGTGCTGTTGAGCTCAGGATAGCCGGCAGTGCAGTACACATTTAATACCCGTTTATGCTTCTGTTGAAATAATGTTTGAATTCTGCTCATATCAATTATCTTAACTCGTCAGTATTTTTTCCATTTTTATATCAGATCTTTTGTAAATCGAATCACCTACAGGTATTTGCTCAAATCCGAATTTCCTGTAGAGGTGAATGGCAGCACCCAGTTTGGAATGAGAATACAACTGCAGCCTGTTGGCTCCTTTTTCTTTTGCTGTTGCGATGGCATGCTGAACCAGCAAATGTCCTGTATGACGGCCTTGAAAGGCAGTATCAACCGCCATTTTGGACAATTCAAAACAGTTCACAGCGGATTTGATCAGGGCATAACAACCGATTACCTGCTCATTTAATAAAGCGAAATAAATAAACCCTCCTTTATCCAGGTAATAGGTACGCGGATTACTCAACATTTCTTCATCCACCGGCTCCACTTCAAAATAGGTTTCCAGCCAGGCTTTATTCAGACGTTTAAAGTCCGGCGCCCAGCGATCTTCAAATGGTTCTATCCTTATCAATTCTTCCATCAGATGCCCATCATTTCCATTTGTTTCATATAAGTGGCAAGGTCTTTATCACCTCGGCCACTCAGGCAAATCACTACCTGGTCGGTTGCTTTTAATGACAACTGAGACAGTGCGGAAAAAGCGTGTGCGGTTTCCAAAGCAGGTATAATTCCCTCCGTTCTGGCCACATCAAAGGCAGCCCGCAGAGCATCTTCATCCGTTACTGCCAGGAACTGTCCTCTTCCACTATCAAATAAATTGGCGTGTAAGGGACCAATTCCCGGGTAATCAAGTCCGGCTGATATACTATGCGGCTCCACCACCTGACCATCTTCCGTTTGCATCACCAGGCTCTTGCTTCCATGCAATACCCCTGGTTTGCCCAGCGCAGTAGTTGCAGCAGAGAGGCCACTATTCACACCATGACCAGCAGCTTCAACCGCTACCAGTTGAACTGATAATTCATCCAGGAAATGATAAAAGGCGCCAGCTGCATTACTGCCGCCACCTACACAGGCAATAACATGGGTAGGCAACTCGGAACCGGTTTTTTCTTTCAGCTGCCAGCGGGTCTCTTCACTTATTACACTCTGAAACCTGGCCACCATATCCGGATAAGGATGAGGCCCCACCACACTTCCTATAATGTAATGTGTATCGGAAGGATTGTTGATCCAGTCGCGGATTGCCTCATTGGTAGCGTCTTTCAGGGTTTTACTTCCACTGGTAGCAGCCACTACTTTTGCACCTAACATCCGCATGCGGGCAACATTTGGCGCCTGCCTTTCGATATCCTTTTCTCCCATATAAACAATACATTCCACCCCTTTCAATGCACAGACAGTTGCTGTTGCCACGCCGTGCTGGCCGGCACCTGTTTCCGCAATGATCCTGTTTTTGCCCAGCTTTTGCGCCAGCAGGATCTGACCAATGGTATTGTTGATCTTGTGTGCCCCAGTGTGACAGAGATCTTCCCGTTTCAGGTAGATATTGGTACCATAGGCAGCACTTAACCGCTTCGCAAAATAAAGTGGCGTTGGCCTTCCAACATAATCGCGCAAAAGATCCCTGAACTCCAACTGGAAGGATGGCTCCTGCATGATTTCCAGGTAACGCGACTGTAACTCTTCCACATTCGGATGCAACATCTCTGGAATATAAGCACCACCAAATCGTCCATAGTAGCCATGCACATCTGGCTGTTGATAGGTTTGCATATTCATTTTCGTATTAGTCGTTCAATTGTTTGATAAATTTTTGGACCAGTTTCAAGTCTTTCACACCGGGACTTGTTTCAAACCTGCTGTTAATATCCACGGCAAAAAGCGCTTTGGCTTCCGGTTGCGTTGAAAATTCTTTCAGTGCCCCCACATCATCCGGTTCAATTCCGCCACTCAGAAAATAGGGCTTTCCGATCTGTTGTGATTTCAGCATGCTCCAGTCGAATTTCTTCCCTGTACCACCATAGCCAACTCCCATTGTATCAAAGAGAAACATATCACATACATCCAGGTAGGGTTTGATCATCCATTCGATGCTGTCGTTTTCACTGAGTCGGAACGCTTTAACCACCGAAACATAATCTGCTATTTTTTCGCAGTACTTCGGCGATTCATCCCCGTGCAATTGCACCATATGAAGCCGGCATTCATCCACCATCTGAATCACTTCATCCACACCCGAATTCACAAACACCCCCACTTTGTTGATCTTTTTTTCTTTTTTCAGTTCATTCGTTGTCAGGTACCGGAGCACATATCGGGGGCTCCTTGGATAAAAAATAAAACCAGCGAATGTAGCCCCCAGGTCCTCCAGTTGATCTACCTGTTGCAGCTGGGTCATACCACAAACCTTTACTCTCATCATGCAATTTCTTTTTTAAGTGTTAAGTTTTGTTCAATTGACATGCTAGTATGTAATCTCGGGAGTATCAGTCCCGAGAGATTAACCAAGTTTATTTGATTTTAACTCCTGAATAAATAGTTCAAATGCTTTTGCAGGATCGGCAGCTTTCATGAACTGCTCGCCAATCAAAAATCCATCGAACCCGTTTTCCCTGAACAGTTGAATAGTGGCAATTTTATCGATTCCGCTTTCTGCCACTTTAATAGCATGCGAAGGCAGTTTGGCTGCCATCTCCAGACTTTTTTCAATATTCACTTCAAAGGTTTTCAGGTTTCGGTTATTGATCCCGACGATGGGCGTAAACTCATTCACATGTCCCAGTTCTTCCTCATCGTGTAATTCCAATAACACACTCAATTGCATTTCAGCAGCGAGCATGGCCAGTTTCCTAGTTTCTTCAGGTGTCAGGCACGCAGCAATGAGCAGGATAACATCTGCACCTATCGCCCTGGCTTCATAAATCTGGTATGGATCAATTATAAAATCCTTTCTGAGCAGGGGAATGTTCAGGGAACGGGCGTCCATCAGATCCTGGGAAGAACCTCCAAAAAATTCCTCATCGGTTAAAATGGAGATAGCTGATGCGCCTAATCTGGCATAAGCTGCTGTAACTTCCCGCAGATCCGCAGTTCCATTGATGATGCCTTTGGAGGGTGACTTCCGCTTGAATTCAGCAATGATGCAGGTTTTGGAAGGATCTTTTAAAAATTCGGCAAGCGAAAAAGTTGTTCTGTGAAAATGCTCTTTTCTTTCGAGTAAATCCAGCGGTTGCCTGCTCTTACGCTCCTCTACTTCCTTTCGTTTGGCAGCTATTATAGTATCAAGAATATTCATGCCTTATTGAAGTTCAACTAGTTTTTTAAGTGTGTTTCTGGCTTTTCCACTTTCCAGGCTTTCAACGGACGCATGGTAAGCATCTTCATAGGTCTTGTAATTGCCAGTACTTTTCAGCGCCATGGCTGCATTCGCCAATACTACTGCATTCTGTGCCCAACTGCCTTTCCCATCCAGTATTTTCAGGAAAATTTTAGCTGCTTCCTCCACAGAATTGCCTCCGTAAATATCGGAAGGCTGGACCATTCTTTTACCCATTTGTTCAGGAGTAAGCAGTTGCTCTCCTTCATTGGTAATTACTTTGGCATCCGATGTAAGGGAAATTTCATCGTACCCATCCAGGCTGTGAATGATGGTAAAAGCGCCCCCGGTCTGCTGCAATAAATAATTATAGACCCTCGCCATTTCAAGGCTATAAACTCCCACTACCTGGCAGGAAGGGGTAGCCGGATTTACCATCGGTCCTAACATATTGAAAAAGGTACGCATCCCAAGGTTTTTCCGGATGGGCGCTACTACTTTCAGCGCCGGATGAAATAGGGGCGCATGTAAAAAACAAATATTGGTTTCCGCTACTTCTTTTTTAAGGGCAGCCGGATCGTTTTTAAAGCGATAACCCAACTGTTCCATCACATTGGAAGCACCACTGATAGAAGAAGCTCCGTAATTTCCATGTTTGGCTACCTTCTGACCAGCCCCTGCCACTATAAAACAGGACAGGGTTGAAATATTGAAAGTATTCTTGCCATCGCCACCGGTGCCAACTATATCAACCAGGTTATCTGCTTCCAGCCGAACAGGAACACAAAGTTCCAGCAAGGCATCGCGGAAACCCTGCAACTCTTCAATAGTTACACTTCGCATAAGGTAGACCGTCATGAATGAAGTGATTTCATGCTCATTGTACAATCCCTTACCAATGTTCAGCAACACATCTTTTGCCATCGCCCGGGTCAGCGACTTGTGTTCAAATAAAAACTGTAGTATCTTTTTCATTGTCTGTTTTTTTCGTCTCACGTCTCACGTCTGACGTCTCACATCTTCAGCCAATTCCTCAGCATCTTCTCCCCATCCGGAGTCAACACACTTTCGGGATGAAACTGAACCCCTTGTACATCGTAGCTTTTATGCCGTAGTCCCATTATCTGTCCAGATTTATCCAATGCAGTAATTTCCAGGCAATCCGGCAGTTCTTTATCATCCACTACCCAGGAATGATACCTGCCCACTTCCAGTGTTTCCGGAAGGCTGGCAAATACATCTCCTTCTTTTTTCTCCCGGTTTCTTACCTGCTGAATTGGTGTTGCTACACCATGATATACTTCCGCCAGGTTAACCAGTTTGGCACCAAAAGCTTCACCGATTGCCTGGTGCCCAAGGCATACACCCAGGATGGACTTGGTTGCTGCGTACTGTTTTATGAGAGGCAACAAACTTCCTGCTTCAGATGGAATACCCGGACCAGGAGACAGAATAATCTTATCATAGTCGGCCGCCTTTTCAAGTGGCAGTTGGTCGTTACGCACAACATCTACCTTCTCTCCGGTAATTTTTTCAACCAGGTGAACCAGGTTATAAGTGAAGGAGTCGTAATTATCAAAAACTAGAATCTTCATGATGGTTTCGTACTTATTCGTTCAATGCGTTTAATGGATGGACTGGGCCAACTCAATTGCTTTTTTCAGGGCACCCAGTTTGTTATTCACTTCCTGTAATTCACTAGCCGGCTGACTGGCTGCTACTACCCCCGCACCAGCCTGGTAGGTTAAGGTATTTTGTTTACTCAACAGGGTCCTTATCATGATGGCATGATTACAGTTGCCATTGAATCCCATGAATCCAAGTGCCCCGCCATAAAAGGAACGGGCAGTAGGTTCGAATTCATCAATCAATTGCATGGCCCGGATTTTTGGCGCTCCGCTCAAGGTGCCGGCCGGAAAGGATTTTGCCAACAAGGTAAACGGATTTGTATCCTTTGGCACACGTCCCGTCACTTCGCTCACCAGGTGAATAACATGGGAGAAATATTGAACCTGTTTATAGTGGGCAACTTCCACCTGGTCGCAGATTCTGCTCAGATCATTTCTAGCCAGATCCACCAGCATTACATGTTCTGCATTTTCTTTTGCATCTGCCAGCAGTTTTTCTGTTTCCTGCTGATCCAGCAGGTCATCACCACTTCTTTTATAAGTTCCTGCTATGGGATGAACAACAGCCTTTCCGTTATCGATAATAAGTTGTGATTCGGGAGATGATCCCATCAGTCTGTAATCGCCATAATCAAAAAAGAATAAATAGGGTGAAGGATTTACACTTCTGAGTGCCCGGTACACATTGAATTCATCACCTTTGAAAGTCTGACGAAAACGCCTGCTGACAACAATCTGAAAGACATCACCCCGATGGCAGGAACGAATTCCTTTTTTCACCATTTCCATGTATTCATCATCACTCATATTGGATGACTCCGCACCATTCAGTTCAAACGGATAAACCGGTACATCCTTGCCCCGGATCAACGACTCCAGCATATTGCTGTCTGATTCAATTCCGTTGATCTTGTTTTCACAGAGATATAATTCATCTTTAAAATGATTGATGGCTATAACGTACTGGTATAACCGATAACGCATCAGGGAAATTGTTGTTTCAGTTGCTTTTTTTTCTGAAAAACGGATGGTATCAAAAAACTGAACAGCATCATACGTGGTGTATCCAAACAATCCCTGAGCAAAACCTTTTATTTTATCTCCGGGCTCTACCACTTCAAATCGCTGCATGAAATTCCAGAGCTGATCCGGCACTTCTTCCGGCCGCTGGATGGAAACCCTTTCAGGTGTTTGTCCCGGCAGCTTGTATTCAATGCGCTGCAGGTCGCTGATCTCCATACCTCCAATTGCATTGATGCAAATAAAGGAGTAACTATTATCAGCAGCATGGTGATCCGTACTTTCCAGCAGGATGGTATCACGGAACCGATCCCGCAAGCGGAGGTAAATTCCAACCGGTGTGTACACATCCGCCAGCATCGTTTTGACCGTTGTTTCGATTCGTATCTTCTTTTTTTCGTTGCTCATAGTTGTTGATTTCCAGCAAAAATTAAAAAACCCCGATGGGTTACATCGGGGCTTTAATTATGTCATCCTATACAATGGACACAGCATTACAATACCCCGGAAGAGTTTGAATGCCACCACCACTGAATAGATTGAATGTTTTTTGTCATATCACTGCAAATATGGGGCACCAAATTGGAATGAACAAAACTTTTTTCAGTAGCTTACTTAAAATATCCGGTTATGCTGATACATCATACTCAAAGGGATAGCAAAGGTGTATTTTATGTTGGCGATAGTGAATCACCGATTGCTGAACTGGTATACACCAAACCTGCATTTGATAAAATGATCCTGGAACATACAGAAGTTGCAGAAGAATTAAAGGGACAGAATGTAGGCTATCACCTGGTAGAGGCGGCTGTTGAGTATGCCCGGCACCACCAGCTTAAAATTCTTCCGCTTTGCCCCTTTGCCAATGCGGTTTTTAAAAAGAAGCCAGAATACCAGGATGTATTAATGGACTAAAACTGAAGTTATGAAAGTTGTAATCTTTGGAGCCACCGGCCAAGTAGGCCGGTATCTGGTACAACAGGCCATCCTGATGGGCCATCAGGTGAGGGCTTTTGGCAGAAATGTACATGAATTACCAGATGATACACACCTGCTGGAGAAGATCAAGGGTGCAGTTTTTGATCCCGGTGAAGTATTCAACGCCATTAAAGGAACGGATGCTGTTTTGAGTGCGCTGGGGGGTAGTTTTGATGGCACTGATAAGACCCGCTCTCTTGGGATTCGCAACATCGTTGAGCAGATGAAAGCTTCCGGTGTCAAACGCATTGTGGCATTAGGGGGTGCTGGCGTACTGGATCATCCGGATGGCGGATTGGCTATTGATCAGGAATCCTATCCTCCGGAATATATTCCAGTAGGAAAAGAACACCAGAAAGCCTGGGAAATACTGGAGAATTCCGGCCTCGACTGGACCTTTGTCTGCTCTACTGATATCATTAACGCGGATGTTTCAGGCGGATTTCTGACAGCAGTCAATCAATTACCGGATGGCGCGAAAGGTCATATCAATGCCGGCGACCTGGCACTTTGCATGCTGCAGGAGCTGGACAGAAAATCACATATCCGGCAACGAATTGGTATTTCAGCTGTCTGAACTACAGAATCCCTTTTGTTGAAGGCAAATAATTACTGAATGGGTCCCGTTTTACGGCCATCCGGATGGCTTTTGCAAATGCCTTGAAGATGGCTTCAATTTTATGATGTTCATTCTCTCCGCGGCAGTAAATATTCAGGTTGCATTTAGCTGCATCACTGAAGGACTTGAAAAAATGAAAGAACATTTCCGTTGGCATTTCTCCAATTTTCTCCCGATTGAATGAAGCATCCCATACCAGCCAGTTACGTCCACCAAAATCAATCAGCACTTTGGCTTCCGCTTCATCCATTGGCAATGCAAACCCATAGCGCTCGAGCCCCTTTTTATCAGCCAGGGCTTTTGCAAAGGCTTCTCCCAATGCGATGCCTGTATCTTCTATAGTATGGTGTTCGTCAATGTGTAAATCACCGTTTGTTTCTATTGTGAGATCCAGTTTCCCGTGCCTGGCGATCTGGTCCAGCATATGATCAAAAAAACCCAAACCCGTTTGGATACTGGCTTTACCTGAGCCATCCAGGTTCAACCCAATCCTGATCTTCGTTTCATTTGTATTGCGTTCGTGTTCCACTTTACGTAATCCAAGTTTCAGGAAGGAATAGATTTCCGCCCAATCACAGGATTCCAGTGCTACAGTTGTTTCCCTTAACTCCATGGATTTGTCCTTGATCTCCGCTCCACCCAGTTCCGGGTCAAGGTTTAACCAGATAGCTTTTGAGCCTATGTTCTTGGCCAGTTGCACATCTGTGATGCGATCACCAATCACATATGAATTTTCCAGATCATATTCCGGGTTATTCACATAATGAGTGAGCATACCGATACCCGGTTTACGGGTAGGCAGGTTTTCATGCGGGTAACTCCTGTCGATCAATACTTCCTTGAAAAAGATTCCCTCCCCTTCGAGGCTTTTCATAACAAGGTTGTGAAGTGGCCAAAAGGTATCTTCCGGAAAACTGGCAGTACCCAATCCATCCTGATTGGTAACCATTACCAGTTCATAATCCAGCTCACGGGCGATTCTTCCCATGTATTCAAACATTTTGGGATAGAAGGTCAGCTTGTCAAAAGAATCCAGCTGATAAGTGGGAGGCGCCTCGTTAATCAGGGTGCCATCGCGGTCGATGAATAAAACGCGTTTAGCCATAAGGGTTATTATCGATGAAAGTTACTGATACTGTTTCAATGCTTCGATCAATTCTGAATTTTCTTTTTCCGTTCCGACTGTAATCCGAAGACAATCGTCGCAGAGTATAACAGAAGAGCGGTCCCGCACTACAATGCCTTTATCCAACAGATACTGATATACTTTTTTCGCATCCCGGACTTTAACCAGGAGGAAATTTGCGTCAGAGGGATATACTTTCTGAACGATCGTCAGGGATGGCAGTTCAAGCTCCAGCCTACCCCGCTCTTCCACCAACACCCTGATCATCTCATTTACCTGCTCAACTTCATCCAGGGCTTTCAGTACCAGTTCCTGCGATGCCTGGTTGATATTGTAAGGCGGCTTCACCTTATTCATCACGTCAATAATTTCTTTGGAAGCAAAGGCCATTCCTACTCTCAGGGCTGCAAGTCCCCAGGCTTTCGATAGTGTTTGCAATACCACCAGGTTGGGATATTCCTGCAGATCAGAAAGAAATGAACGCTGTCTTGAAAAATTGATATATGCTTCATCTACCACCACGAGGCCGAAGTAATTGTTCAGCAGGGCTTCCACCGCACCCCTGTGCAAGGAATTACCAGTAGGGTTATTCGGTGAGCAGAGAAATATAATTTTGGTAAAATCATCCACGGCTTCTTCCATTGCCGGAAGGTCCAGTTGAAAATCCGGCGTAAGCGGAACTTTTTTGATCTGCACATTATTGATGTGTGCACTTACCTCGTACATTCCATAGGTTGGCGGTACAATCAGGATATTATCCATCCCTGGTTCACAGAAGGCGCGGATCAGTACATCAATACATTCATCACTTCCGTTTCCAAGAAAAATATGTTCCGGCGTAACGCCCTTGATAGTGGTGAGTTTTTCCTTTACGGCCATTTGCAGGGGATCGGGATACCGGTTGTACCATTTCAACAGGGGGGATCCCAGTGAATTTTCGTTGGCATCCAGGTATACACTGGCTTCTCCTTTGAACTCATCCCGCGCGGAGGAATAAGGTACCAGATCGCGGATATTCGGCCTTAATAATTCGTTCAGATTAAACATGGTTTTGCATTCTAATGGTTACTGCCTTGGCATGTGCATCAAGTCCTTCTGCACTGGCCATTTCAACAACAGCGGGACCGATTGCCATCAATCCCGCAGGGGAAAGTTCCTGGAATGTTATTTTCCTCACAAAGGAGTCTACACTCACCCCACTATACGCTTTGGCATAACCGTTAGTGGGGAGTGTATGGTTGGTGCCGCTGGCATAATCGCCCACACTCTCCGGTGTAAGATGCCCAATAAAAACAGATCCAGCATTTACTACTTTATCCGCTATCTCATTGGCCTGATCACTTGCCAGGATCAAATGTTCAGCAGCATAGAGATTCAATATTTCCAATGCCTCTTCCTTAGTGCTTACCACAATTGCAGAACTGTTTTGCAACGCTTTTTCCGCGAGCTGCGCACGAGATAATTGTTCCAGTTGTTTTGTGAGTGCTTCGGAAACTTTTTCCGGCAGGTTTTCATCGGTGGTCACCAACAGCACCTGGCTATCTACTCCATGTTCTGCCTGGCTTAATAAATCAGCGGCAACATATGCAGGATTGGCAGTAGCATCAGCGAAAACAGCCACTTCCGAAGGGCCGGCTGGCATATCAATAGCAAGGCCATCGCGTTGCACCAGTTGTTTGGCGCAGGTTACATATTGGTTACCCGGACCAAAAATTTTAGATACCTGGAGTATGGTTTCCGTACCATATGCCATTGCAGCGATGGCCTGTGCCCCACCAACTTTAAAAATGCGCGTAACTCCTACGAGTGAAGCAGCGTATATAATGGCCGGATGAAGTTTTCCGGTTTTATCAGGAGGAGAACATAAAACGATCTCTTTGCAACCAGCAATGGAAGCGGGAATGCCCAGCATCAGGATGGTTGAAAAAAGTGGCGCCGTTCCTCCAGGAATATATAAACCAACCTTTTCAATGCCCACTGATTTGCGCCAGCATTGGATACCAGGCATGGTTTCGATGATTTCAACAGGTTGCACCTGCGCCTGGTGAAAGCGTCGGATATTAGCAGCTGCCAGTTGCATAGCTTCTTTAAGAGCCGGGGAAACCAGGTTGGCTGCCTCCTGTATTTCATGCTCTGACACTTCCAGTTTATTCAATTGAACGCCATCAAACCGGGATGTATATTCAAACAGAGCGGCATCTCCCCTGCGTTTCACCTCCGACAAAACTGTCAGGACAGCTGATTCGAGTGTGGAACTGTCCATAACAGGCCTCGCCAACAGTGATGCATACTCGCTTTTTTCAGGATAGCGAACGATTTTCATATACTCAGATTATCATTTTTTCAATGGGAACTACCAGGATTCCCTGTGCACCGGCTGCTTTCAGTTGTTCAATGATATCCCAGAATTGATTTTCGCTCAGCACACTGTGTACACTGCTCCAACCAGGTTCTGCCAATGGCAATACGGTAGGACTTTTCATGCCAGGTAACAGGGAGATGATTTCTTCCAGTTTTTCATTTGGGGCATTCAGCAAAACATATTTATTGTTCTTCGCTTTTTTTACAGCCCGGATTCTGAACAGCAAACGCTCCAGTACCTGCATTTGTTCAGCTGATAAGTTTTCATTCCGGATCAATGCCGCCTGGCTTTTTAACACCACTTCTACTTCTTTCAGGCCATTCATAAAAAGTGTGGAACCGGAGCTAACCAGGTCAACAATTGCATCTGCCAGCCCTATACCCGGAGCGATTTCCACCGAACCACTGATTTCATGAATTTCGGCCTTCACTCCTTTCGACTGCAGAAAGTTCTCAACCAACACCGGATAACTGGTAGCGATGCGTTTGCCCTGTAAGGATGCTACCCCGGTATACTCGTCTTTTCTTGCAACGGCAATACTTAACCGGCATTTACCAAAGCCCAGTCCCTCTACGATCTGTACCTTTTTATTTTTCTCAAAAACTACATTCTCACCAACGATACCAATATCGGCTACAGCATCCTCCACGTATTGAGGAATATCGTCATCACGTAAAAAATAAATTTCAAGTGGAAAGTTTTCTGCTTCGGTTTTCAGTTTGTTGATACCGTTCTTAACATCAATACCACAATCCTTCAACAATTTGACAGAATCCTCATAAAGGCGTCCACTTTTCTGGATAGCGATTTTCAATTTCTGTTGCATATAATCAAATAAAATAAAGAGGGCTTACCGTGCAGGTAAGCCCTCAAATGTTATCAATAGACATCAAACATCCTCGCTTACCGCGCTGGCAGTAAAACATGATGATGATGAATGTTGCTGTTTCTTTTCATTACGGATGCAAAAATAGGGGTATCAATTAATATGGACCAAATTTTTTAAGATCCCGTAAATTAGACCCATAACACACACATATGAAAAAACTGCTTCTATTAGTATGCATGGTCGGTTTCCGATTCCTGGTGATTGCCCAGGAAGAAGCAACCTACCAGACCCCACCAAAGGAGATCATGGACCTGGTGATGGCACGCCCAACTCCAATGGTCAGTTTTAATGCGAAAGCCGATCATATGGTTTTGATCCAGCGTGCCAGTATGCCCCCTGTGGAAGAGCTTGCACAGCCTGAATACAAGATCGCTGGTTTACGCATGAATCCGGCAAATTTTGGTGGAAGTCGCCAGACTTATTTTAATGGCCTTCAGATAAAAGAAGTAACTACAGGTAAAACAAGAGCTATAACCGGATTACCTGCTGACCTGAGAGGAACTTCCATGCAATGGAGTCCTTCTCAGCAGCGTTTCGCTTTTCTGCAGTACAGTAATGGAGGCATTGACCTGTATACAGTTGATCTGCTGCTGGCAACTGCTCAGAAGGTTAATCAGCACCCGTTGAACGATGTGTTGGGTACCAGCTTTATCTGGCAGAATGATTCCACCATTATTTACAAAGCTGCTGTAAATGCCGGCAAAAAAGAACCTGCCAGGCCAGCTGCGCCATCCGGACCAGTAATCCAGGAATCTCTGGGAAAAGCAGCTGCATCCAGGACCTACCAGGACCTGATCAAATCACCCTACGATGAAATGTTGTTTGAGCATTTTGCGAAAGGGCAGTTGTACAGATTGCAGTTAGGATCAGGAAAAGAAGAGAAACTGGGCGAAGAAGCTATTTATCGCAGCTTTTCTATTTCTCCCAACCAGGAGTTTCTCTTAACTGCAATCCTCGAAAAACCGTTTTCCTATCTTGTTCCCTGGAGTGGATTTCCCACCACTTATATTGTCTCAAACCTGAAAGGAGAATTGGTAAAAACCATTGCCAGTAACCCTTCTTCCGAGGGAGCGCCGATAGGCTTTGATGATGTGGTAACTTATCCGCGTGGTATCAACTGGCGAGATGATCAGCCTGCAACCATCTATTATGTACAGGCTTTGGACAACGGTAAGGGAAGAACCAAATCTGAATTCCGGGATGGAGTGTATTGCATCGATCTGATGAAAGAAAGGGAACCCAGACTCTTTACCAAAACAACCAAACGATTCAAGGGCATTGAATGGGGGAACGACCAGGTAGCGCTGCTTTATGAAGGTATGAATGCCAACCGGAGTTACCGGATCAATCTGCTGAATCCTGTGACTGGTAAACTTGACAGCCTTCAAGAGCGAAGCAGTAACGATCAATATAACGACCTTGGGCAACCGATAACTACCCGTAATCAGTTTGGCCGCAATGTTATACAGGTATTGAAGAACGGATCTATCCTGCTGACATCCAATGGGGCATCTGAAAAGGGAGATTTGCCCTTGATGCGATCTATGAATCTCAAAACAAGAGCCATTAAAGAACTCTGGAGATGTCAGGAAGGATACTTTGAATATGTGGTTCGGGTGCTGGATGCCGAAAAAGGTGTTTTTATTACACGCAGGGAAAGTCCCACTGAAACACCCAACTACTATGTACGAAATCTAACTAAAAAGATAGCCCCCCTTGCACTGACCCAATTCACCAACCCTTATGCACAGCTGGAAGGGATTAGCAAAGAAAAGATCAAATATAAAAGAGCAGACGGCATTGATCTTACAGCTACCCTCTACCTTCCAAAAGGGTATGACAAAACAAAAGATGGTCCTCTGCCGCTGCTGATTTGGGCTTATCCGCGGGAATACAAATCTGCTGCGGATGCTGCCCAGGTAAGAGGTTCACAATACACTTTCCCAACCATTTCCTACGGCAGCCCGATTTTCTGGGCAACGCAGGGATATGCGGTAATGGACAATGCGGAAATGCCAATCGTTGGGGAAGGAAATAAAGAGCCCAATGATGCCTTTATACCCCAGTTGTACCTAAATGCGCATGCTGCCATCCAGGCGGCCGCCAAAATGGGCGTGGGAGACAGTACACGGGTTGGTGTAGGCGGACATAGCTATGGCGCATTTATGACAGCCAATCTCCTGGCTCATACCAATCTCTTTAAAGCTGGTATTGCACGTAGTGGTGCCTATAACCGAACACTCACTCCGTTTGGATTCCAGGCTGAAGAGCGTACGTACTGGCAAGCTCCGGAAGTCTATTATAACATGAGCCCTTTCAGTTTTGCAAATAAGATTAAAACACCGATCCTTTTGATTCATGGTGAGATGGATAATAACCCAGGCACTTTTCCCATTCAGAGCGAACGACTCTACAATGCGATCAAGGGCCATGGCGGCGTAACGCGTTATATTTCGCTGCCTTATGAAAGTCATGGCTATGCTGGCAAAGAAAATATCCTGCACATGCTGTGGGAACAACACCAGTGGCTTGAAAAATTCGTAAAACAGGCCAGGACCTCAGCCGGAGACGGAAAGAAAGCATTCTAAACCCGATACCAGACGCTTTCGCCGGAGGCCCCGGCGAAAGCGTTATTTTTGCACCATGAGCAATTCCATTGGTTCGGATATACAGAGGGCCGCCGATTGTCTGAGAGCAGGTGATTTGGTAGCAATCCCCACGGAAACCGTTTACGGATTAGCAGGCAACGGGCTATCCGAAGAGGCCGTTCTGAAAATCTACCAGGTAAAAAACAGGCCGCAGTTCAATCCCCTGATCCTGCATTTCGCCAACTATCAGCAACTTACAAAACTGAATCTGGAACTTCCCCCAAAGGCCCAGGCATTGGCTGCCAGGTTTAGTCCGGGTCCGCTTACCTATGTGATACCGGCTTCTTCACAGATACCAGCCATCGTAACGGCAGGTACTCCCGCAGTTGCCATCCGTTTTCCCAACCACCCGCTTACCCTGGAACTGCTGCAGCAACTTGAATTACCGCTGGCCGCTCCCAGCGCCAATCCCTCAGGGTATGTAAGTCCCACTACCGCTGCTCATGTTGCCAATCAGTTGGGTGATAAAGTTTCCTATATACTAGATGGTGGCGATTGCCAGGTTGGGCTGGAATCCACCATAGTATCCTTCCTGGAAGAGCAACCACGACTATTGCGGTACGGTGGAATTTCACTGGAAGCAATTGAAGCCGTTATCGGACCAGTTTCCCTGCCACCCGAAGGATATGTTGATAATCCGGTTGCTCCGGGTATGCTGGCAAGACATTATGCAACCCGGCATCCGCTGAAGTTTGGTAAGATTACCGACCTCACATTGGAAGCTTTAACTAAATATGCGCCTCACCAGATTGCAACGATTAGTTTTCAGGAGGAAGTACATGGGATACCCGACACTAACCAGTTTATACTGTCACCCAACGGCGACTTACCAGAGGCCGCCAGGAGATTATTCAGTGCATTACGACTGGCGGACAGTATGAATATTGCTGTTATAGTTGCAGAACGGTTTCCGGATGAAGGTCTCGGGCGTGCCATCAATGATCGCCTGCAAAGGGCTGCAACGCCTCTGAAAACAACTGATTTAACACCGGGTTAAACCCTGAACGGAACCCATAGTCTAATGGATATGAGTCGAATGTTACTGGCATTTACCCTGCTGATACTGAGCCAATCGGGAATTGCACAAAAGAGAAAAAGCAATTCCGGGAAAACAACTGCCCCATTGGTGGATAGTATTGCCTTCCATTTGTATACCGACAGCCTGAAAAAGGGTGTTCATAATTACATTAATGTTGACGGATTGGTAGCCGGTAAAAGCTGGTATCCACTTAGCTCCGAGGATATCCAATTTGAATCAGACGAAGGTCAATTTGAAGGTAACAGCCTTGTATTGCCCGTTGATTTTAGCAAGGAAAAAGTTACGATAACGGCTACCTATAAGCGAAATCCAAAATTGCGCAAGGAAATCACGATTTATATAAAAAAACTGGAGGAAGGCCCGCTTAAATCAAAGGATGAAATCATGGATGAAATCCGGAGAGGGAGCAAAAAGAAAAGAGGCCGGTAGTGGCCTCTTTTTTATTACATTTTCTTGGCATCTTCCAGGAATTTCGCCAGGCCGATATCTGTAAGCGGATGTTTCAGGAGCCCGAGGATGGAATCCAGCGGACAAGTACAAACATCAGCACCCAGTTCAGCACATTTGATAATATGGTTGGCGTTGCGGATAGAAGCTGCCAGGATCTCTGTCTTGAAGCCCTGGATACTGTAAATATTCGCGATCTGGCCGATTAGTTCAGCACCTTCCCAACCGCTGTCGTCAATACGTCCGATAAAGGGAGATACATAGGTTGCACCAGCTTTGGCAGCGAGAATCGCCTGTCCGGCTGAAAACACCAGTGTACAGTTGGTTTTAATACCATTATCCGTAAACCACTTGATTGCTTTGATACCATCCTTGATCATGGGTACTTTCACAACGATGTTCGGATGGATGGCGGCCAGTTTTTTGCCTTCTTCCACCATGGATGCATAGTCGGTGGACAACACTTCTGCACTGATATCACCGTCTACCAGTTCGCAGATGTCTTTATAATGTTGGATTATATTATCCTCTCCTTTAATACCTTCTTTAGCCATCAGGGAGGGATTGGTAGTTACACCATCCAAAATTCCCAATTCATTGGCTTCTTTGATCTGGGCCAGGTTGGCCGTATCAATAAAAAATTTCATTTAGTCGATTTTGGTTTTACGCCAGCGAAGATAAGGAACAAAGGAGACAAAGGGAACAAAGGAGACAAAGGAGGCATGGAAGAGGGAACGGTGGAAGAAGGAAGAAGGAAGAATGAACGATGGAGGAAAGGAAGCGAGGAAGTAAGGGGGAACGGGAGTTCAGGGCATAAAAAATGGCAGGCTTATCATATCGCGCCGCTACGACCACCTACCCTTGCTGCCTTCCGGCCCTGGGGGAGTTCAGTAGGAGCTGGCCGTATGAGACCTGCCGGTGCAAAAATAGCCATTATAGAGTAAACTGTAAAATCTAATTCGTACTAGTTATTGATTACGGCCGCCTAGTGAGTTAATGCGACCAATTGCAACCAGTTCATCAGAACGGCCTCCCAGGCTTCTGTAATAAACCAGTACGGTATAACTGTTTTCGGTTTCCCAGAAATTGCCCTCTGTTTTATCAGTAACAAAAACTTCCCGCTCTCCGGTTGTTTCTTTTAGCGCATAACCATAATCGTAGTATCCCTGCTTCAACCAGATGGAAGTTTCATATACCCCTTTTTCCTTGTTGTATGTCATTTTCGCCTGCGGATCCTTTCCATAATTCGTCAGCTCACCAAACAAATACAGATCCTGCCGGAAGGGCATTCCCGCAGGCGGGAGAAAACTAAAATGTACAGATGCATAATCTCCCTGCCAGTAAGGATTCATTCCATCCAGAGTTTCATTAAAGAACATGCCATTCCCATCCCGGTAATACACTACCCGTAGGCCTGACCGGTCAATATCCGGTTTTACAAACACGGTTGTTCCGGTCTTTTCATAAACGGCACTGTCTACCCGCTCAGATTGCAACCGAAAACTGCGCAAATCAAGCCATCTCCACTCCTTTCCTCCAGGGAAAACAGCATCCTGTTCCGTATTGTATTCCAACTGGCTCTGGCGGATAAATGTGGGTTTTAATTCCCTCTTTGCGTTGTCCCAACGGTTGTTCTGTAACAGAACTACCTGTACCTGTTGCATGGGATTCACCAGATTGAGCTGCCGCATATTCACTGTAAATACCAGTTTCTGGTGAGTAGTGAACACCTGGTTATTAAAGGGTTGTTGTACCTGCAAACCAACTGCAGCCTTCTCCTCTACTACCAGCACCCGACGGGTAAAGGCAAGCTGGGAAGGATCGCCATTCAGAAAAACCTTGAGCAGGTAGTTTCCTGAACGTGAAGGTGCCGAATTTCGGTCGGGGATCTGTGCCTGGTAATGGGTATAACGGATAAGTGCAACCGAAGAACTCCGGTATGTAGTAATACGTTGCTGCGAAAATCCCTTGATATAATCCATGCTGTTCAGGTTCACCGGAGTCCAGTCTGCATTACAAAGCTGCCAGGCATAAGAAAATCCTTTGGTTCCTCCTTCCCTGTCATCAAAATGAAGTTCCAACTGATCAGCGGAGCCCAGCCGGATTACCGGATACCCTAATGGATTACCCACCGGAAATAATTTCACCTGTTGAATATTCGTCTGATAAACCTGATCTGGTTCAATTTGCTGAGCCAGGGCCACACAACCAATACAGGCAAACACCCAGCTAAATAACAGTTTTCTATACATGAAATTTTTTCTTGGTGATTGTTTCACAGGGAGCAATCTACAAAACGCATCCGGTTAAAAATAGTTTTCTCACCTATATTTGGCGACTAAAACTATGCCGATTGAATATCGCCGGATTTATTGCACGCAAAGTTGCTTTCAACAATAACCAATCCTTTTCCCGGTTTATCATCCGGCTGGCGATTGCGGCAACCACGATCAGCGTAGCTGCCATGATCCTTGCACTTGCATTTACCAATGGCTTTCAGTCGGCCATCAGTCAGAAAATCTTTAATTTCTGGGGACATATACGGGTACAACATTATGAACCTACCAAATCTGTGATTTCTGAGGAATACCCGATCGACCGGAATGATACGGTAGAACAGCTTCCAAAAACGCTTGCAGGGATTCGCGGTATCCAGGCCTACGCAACCAAAAATGCTATCTTAAAAACAGCAGAAAGCCTCGAAGGTGTACTGTTTAAAGGGATTGATCAGTTGTATGATTCGGTGCGTTTACAAAGTTTTCTGAAAGAGGGACGTTGGATGCAATTCCCTGATTCCGGTTACAGTAATGAAATCGTTTTAAGTGCATATACCGCCGGACAACTTAAACTTAAAACCAACGATCAGGTTCTGATTTATTTTATTCAGAGCGATGGGAGTCCGCCCAGGGCACGCAAACTAACGGTTTCGGGCATCTACAAAACCGGCATTGAAGAGTACGACAAACTCATCGCAATGGGGGATCTCCGGCTAATACAGCGACTTAATAACTGGTTGCCGAACCAGGTGGGAGGATATGAAGTATTCCTCGAAAAGCAGGAAGACATGGACCTGATGAATGAAGCAATCTTCAGCAGATTACCAATGTTATGGAACAGCAAGACGATCTTTGAAATCTACCCAAATATCTTTGACTGGCTCTCCCTGCAAGACCAGACCATCGGCATCACTCTGATCATTATGATCATCGTTGCAGTACTAAATCTGATCACCTGCCTGATCATTCTGGTATTGGAGCGCACGCGGATGGTGGGTATTCTCAAGGCGCTGGGGGCAAGTGACCGCACTATCCAGCATATTTTTCTGTACAATGGCGCGATTATTACCCTGATGGGAATTGGATTTGGCAACCTGCTTGGTTTTACCCTTTTATGGCTTCAGAATAAATTCAAGTTCATCCGCCTGCCCGAAGACATGTATTATATTGATAAAGCGGAAATCCTGGTTATTCCCTGGCAAATAGTAGCGGTGAATCTGGGAACTTTTCTCATCTGTATCGCAGTCCTGACCATCCCCAGCCTGATTGTCAGAAAAATTCAGCCGGTGAAAGCGATACAATGGAAGTGAAAGGTGAAAGGTGAAAAGTGAAAGAAGGGTGAAACGTCAAACGTGAGAAGTGAGACGTGAGACGTGAGAAGTGAGAAGTGAAATGATGGAGGAATGGATGAAGCCTTCTCCAGCTTCCCGTCTCCCGCCCCCTTTGTTTCCCGGCTCCCATTTCCTTTCTTCCATTTCTCCCTTGTCTTCTTTGTTTCCCGTCTCCCTTGTTTCCCGTCTCCTTTGTCTCCTCTTCCATGCCTCCCGTCTCCTTTGTTTCCCTTCTCCTTTGTTTCCTCTTCCATTACTCCATTATCCCTGCCAATAATATCCCCGTCGCTACAGCAGCATTGAGAGATTCTGCGGCGCCTTTCCGGGGGATGGTTACGAAATGACGTAATACCTCCCGTAGTTCAGGGCGAATTCCTTTTGATTCATTTCCGATTACCAATGCGGCAGGCTGATGGATCTTGAGCTCCTTTAAGGGGGTGCCATCCAGCGTAGCTGCAATAAAATCACGATGTGCATGCGCTTTCACATAGGCAACCAGGTCCGTGTAAATGATTTCAACCCTTCCAATGCTGGCCATGGTACTCTGCACTACTTTGGGATTGAAAGCATCGGCAGCGTCCTCACTGCAAATGATCTGCTGAATACCAAACCAGTCGGCAATCCGGATGATAGTACCCATATTTCCGGGGTCCTGGATCCCATCCAGTAATAACTGCCAGCCACCGGGCTCTATGGTGAGATCCGGTTTTTCAAAAACCGCTAATACCTGGTTGGGTGTCTTTAGGAAGGAGATTTTTTCCAGTTCCGCTTCGGTAATCATCACTGCCCAATTGGCCGATTGCCATTCCGGATGAAGTTGCCACCAGCTTTCCAATCCGTATACCTGCCTGGGCCGCATATGTGGCAGTGCAAGCAGTTCTGCTACGGTTTTAGTTCCTTCTGCTACAAATACGCCCTCCTCATCTCTGAATTTTTTATGGCTCAAACTTTGGATATATTTGGCCTGATTTTTCGTCATCATTTGCATTATTTTTCAATCAACTATGCCTTTTACCAAGAACAACCACATCCGAACAAGCTGGCTCCGGGTGTATGGTTACGCTTTGTTGTTCCTGGTTACGGGGTGCAAGGTCATAAAAAATTATCCCAGTCCCCAGCCCTTTGTTTATAAAACTACGATCAAACTGGATGCAAAACTTCCGTCCACCGAAAGGGCAAATCTTATCAGTAAAATTGAAAACCAGTTATCCGATAGCCTCCAGGTCCGCTACAGCAAAAAGGGCTTTTTGAAAAAACAACTCGACCGGCCAGCTGTATTCGACACTGCCTATGCGGTTGAATCCGTTCGGTATATTGACGACCTCCTGCGTGCCTACGGATATATGTATGGGAAAATCAGCTGGGATAGTTCACTCACCCAGGTCGAAGATCAAAAAAGAGTGACTACTACCTTTCGGGTTAATCCGGGGAAAGTATTACGACTCGACTCCATCGGTTTTGATTTTCGGGACAGCACGCTGCAAACCCTGGTGCAGAGCTCCAGGAAAGAAAGCACACTGAAAAAAGGAGATCCCTATTCCAATGAAAAGATATCGGCTGAAATTGACCGGATGTTAAATGTCTTCCGCGATAATGGGTATCTTAAAATAACCAGACAGGATGTATATGCAGAGGTTGACACTATTGTAGCGGCATTGATTGACCCGGGACTGGATCCCTTCGAACAGATCCGCTTACTGGAAGAAGTACAGAAGCGAAGAGAGAATCCGCAAATTGATATAATATTCAAACAGCGGGGTACAGAAAATCCGGAACATCTTCAGCAATACAGGTTTCGATACATTCGGTTTTATCCGGATCTGTCAATTGTGGCTGACAGTTCCATGTTCGCCAAAAAAGACACAGTTAGCCGCAGGAATATCAGTGTGATTCGCTCACGCAACATGACCAAACCTGCTTTTCTGATCCGGAACAACCACATGACCCCGGGCAACCTGTACAGGCAAAAAGATGTATACCGGACCAATAATGTCTTTCAGCAAATGAGTGCCTGGCAACAGGTAGGCATCGACTTATTTCCGGTTGACAGTCTCGGCGTAGTGGATGCCGACGTTAATATGTACCTGGCCAAAAAACAGAATATTTCAGTGGATGTGGAAGCCAGCCGAAACGCAACAGATCTTATCACCACTACCAACCTGTTCGGTCTGGCGCTCAACTTCGGATTGCAGGACCGTAACCTGAGTAAACAATCCGTATTGGCAAGCACCAATTTTCGTTTTGGTATTGAATTGGGTAACCAGGGTAGAATCATTCAAACTTTTCAAACCAGCATTACGCAGAGTTTCACCATACCCAAATTTGTAACTCCCTTCAAAATCCCGAGGGAACGGAGGCTGCAGAGCTCCCGTACCTTACTTTCTGCCAGTGGTTCTATCACCAACCTGCGTGATTTCTTACGGGTACAATCTATCAATACTGCAATCGGCTATGAATGGACGAATGCGAAGAACCGGAACTGGTATTACAGTCCGCTGAATGTGGAATATGTTCGTTTGTACAAAACCGATAGTTTTTTCAAACAGGCAGCTATTATTCCCAATCTCGAAAACTTTTACAATGATGGTCTGATCATTTCTCAATACCTTATTCTGCGAAATGCCTGGGCCCGCAACAAAAAAGTGTATAACCTGAAAATTCAACTGGAAGAAAGCGGGGGCATATTCGGCAATTTCAAACAGTTTGATTTGAGAGCCCGCCTGTTCAGATTTGCCAAAGCTGATATTGATTTCAGGCATTATATTAATAGGGGGAGCACTTCCTGGGCTTTCCGGTTTTTTGTAGGTATGGGTATACCATATGGGAAACAATACGACACTTTGGGTAATATCATCACAGAACCCAATCTGCCTTTCTTCAAATCCTATTTTGCGGGTGGCCCCAGCAGTATGAGAGCCTGGCAGGTAAGGCAACTGGGTCCGGGTTCCTCCAAATTTTTCCAGGGTACCAATACGTTTCGATTTGCCGATTTCCAATTGGAATCAAATATTGAATATCGTTTTCCTTTAGGCACCCTCTTTGGCATCAACCTTAAAAGTGCCTTCTTTGCGGATATCGGAAATATCTGGTACCGGAACAACCAGGGCAATCCCGCTTTGGATGCCGGTGTGTTCAAGCTTAAAAATCTGTACAGGGATATTGCCGTTGCCGGCGGAACCAGTCTGCGGCTCGATTTTAATTATTTCATGATTCGGTTCGACTGGGCTTACAAATTAAAAGATCCGCTGTTTGCTGAGCAGCAGAATGGCTGGTTTCAAAATGTAAACCTGTTGAAAGGGCAATTTCAGCTAGGAATCAACGCCCCTTTCTAACTGGTCACAGATAAATCCTGCGGCCTGTTCCATATTCAGGGCATCCTCCACTTTAAAATTTCCGATTCTGGTTCTACGAAGACTGGTAAGATAAGCACCGCAACCCAGGGCCTGCCCCAGGTCATTTGCCAAACTACGTATATAGGTGCCCGTTGTACAGATTACTTTGAAATGAACGAGTCCCGCTTCCAGTTTGGTACAACTGAATTCAAGAATAGTAACCGGCCGCGGTTCGAGTTTTACCTCTTTTCCCTTGCGGGCCAATTCATATACCCGTTTGCCATTGATCTTGATAGCAGAGTGTATGGGAGGAACCTGCATAATTGGGCCTCGAAATGCCTCCATTGCGGCATCTACTTCCTTCCATTCAATTTTATGTCCATCTTCTCTGAAAACACCATCTTCTTTTATTGAAAAGCCCGCCGTTGGCACCGGCTCAGATTCAAGATCATAGGTTGGCGTTGAAGCTCCAAGTTGCAGAGTGCCTGTATATTCCTTCTCCTGCGCCATGTATTCATTGATCTTCTTGGTAAACTTTCCGGTACAGACAATCAGTAAACCGGTTGCCAGCGGATCAAGGGTACCCGCATGGCCCACTTTTTTTGTCCTGACCTGATTCCTGAGTTTCCTTACCACGTCAAATGAGGTCCAGTCGAGTGGTTTGTCAATCAATAACACAGTACCGGCAGCAAAGGGGTTTTCAGTTGTTATATCTTGTGTGTTTGTCAATTTTTTTTGCAAAGGTAAGTCCGCACCTCTTAGCATGTATCACCATTCATTCTTTCCCGATCCGGAAATGCTGTTCCTAAGTTGTTTCCAGGATTCCTCAATGGACGCGGGTGTTTCAAAGGTTTGAGGAAATTGCCGGATATATTGTTCAGCAGTCGCTTTTCGATCGGAAGTCAAGGGATGCGTGCTTAAAAAACCTGGCAGTGTTGTGCCCGATTCCGCTTTTTTCAGTCGATCCATAAGGCCAATCATGCCCCTTGGATCCACCCGATTGCCTCTCATCAGGTCCATTGCGCTTGCATCTGCTTCTTCTTCCAGTGAACGTGAATAGGAAAGCGAACGCAACTGATCAGCCTGACCAACCACTGCTGAGCCAATTGACCCAAGGTCACCAAAGACCATGGACAAGAGAACCGAGCCGGATAACTGGCGCAAAATGGATCGGAGACTGTGTCGTTCGTTAACGTGGCTGGCTTCATGCCCAAGCAAGGCAACCAGTTCTTCAGGCTCCTTCATTTCTTCCAGAATACCTTTATAAACAACGATTCGCCCCCCAGGAATGGCAAATGCATTGATTTCCTTTTCATCCACTACTGTAAAATTCAGTTTATACTCTTCACTCAGGTTGAGTTCATTGGCAAACAGGGTAAGCTTTTCTGTGGCAGCAGAATCAATTTTTAATCCTTCCGCCATGGATGCATATATCATCTCACCTAACTCCCTTTCCTTTTCTGTAGAAACCAATTGCAGACCAATGCCTGTTATTAGGGAAATCAGCAGAAAATAAATACCAAGTAAACCACCAGCTATTACAAGCAGCAAGACTGGCCATTTCCAGTGTTTTTTTGCTTTTGTAGAAAATTTGCCGGTATTCGAAAGTTTCTGGTTGAGTTCCGGCCAAAGCAGGTGGTTAACAGAAACAGTCAATCGTTCATAACCATCAGGCAACAATTGAAGCAAAGCCGCTCCGGCACTGATTTCAATCAGCCGGATGCCACCAACTGCAAACGCCCCAATAAAGGATTCATCTGCTGCATCATATAATTGAATGGCCTGATCAAATAAAAGTATACGGACCTTCCTGGGAGGATCCTGTTGCCTTGCCTGGTACCATACCTCATGTTGCTTATCGAGCATTCCGCAAAATTAAATAATCTGCCTGGCCTTCCACTCCAGGTATTTGTTAATGGTTTGTGTTGTCAATTGCCTGGGAGGAGTAAGAATAGACTGAATCCCATATTTCTGAAGTTCCTTGACCATTCGTTTTTTTTCAAGGATAAATTTCTCGGTTATAACTTTGATATAAAGTTGCTCCAGGTTTTCAACCGGCTGCTCCGCCTGTTGCTGTAATTCGGTATTCTCGAAAAACACTACCAGTAACTGATGTTGCCTGGCCAGTGAACGGATATAGGGTAGTTGTCTTTGCAAACTACTCATCGATTCAAAATTGGTAAACAATATCAGTAAGCTTCGGTGGGTAATCCGGCTTTTCACCAGAGTTACCAGTTTTTCATAATCCGCCTCCAAAAAGTTAGTCTGCTGGCGATAGAGCGTTTCTGCCAGCAGGCTCATTTGCATGCCTTTACGGTCTGCAGGCACGAACTGCCCCATCGTTTCCGCGAAACAGATCAATCCGGCTTTATCGTATTTAACCAGCGCAACCCTGCTAAGCACCAGGCTTGCATTGATTGCATAATCGAGCAGGGTCATTCCTTCAAAAGGCTGTTTCATTACCCTACTTTTATCAATCAGGCAATACACCTGTTGGCTTCTTTCATCCGTGTAATTGTTCACCATCAGGGAGCCGCCTCTTCTTGCAGTAGCCTTCCAGTTAATGGTACGAAGATCGTCTCCGGGCACATAGTCCTTGATCTCTTCAAACTCCATACTATGTCCAACTTTGCGGATCTTCCTGTTTCCAATGTCAGACGTTGTGGCATTATGAGCCAATAATTCATATTGCCGAAGGGAATGAAAAGCGGGCCATACCATAACCATTTTTTCAGCAGGCAAACTGTATTTTCTCTCAGCAAGAGAAAGAGGGGAACGAACCAGTACCGTTATATTCCCAAAATGGTATTCTCCCCTGCTGACCGGCCGGAGTGAATACACTAATTGCTTTTTCTCATTGGCCTCCAAAGTAACCGGAATTAAAAAGTTGCGCGCCTGAAACTGAACCGGAACTTCATCTATCAGATCTGCTTTAATCGAAAAGGGATAATCCGATTGAACATCTACATAAATTTTATTTTCATCCCCATTGCTAAAAACCTCCGCCATCTTTCTGCTTGCCTTGATGCCATCTTTTAACCGGAACAACATCAATATATCAATGAGCACCAACAAAATCAAAGTTCCAAGCAGTATAAGTCCCAGTTCAAACAATACGGGAATAAAATAAGTAAGTACAAAAAAGCAGGCTATCCCGATCAGCATCCTGATGAGACGGGGTGTAAAAAAAAGACGGTATACAATTAATTCCTTTTCAGCCATTAGCGGGGCACTTCAATGGTTTGTACTATTTCCTTTATCACTTCATCAGCGGTGCCGCCTTCCATCTCTTTTTCAGGTGTTATTATAATACGATGGCGCAAAACCGGAGCAGTTACAAATACTACATCTTCCGGAGTTACAAAATCTCTTCCATTGATAGCGGCATAGGCTTTGGATGCATTGAGTATCCCGATAGAAGCACGGGGTGAAGCACCCAGGTAGATATGTTTGTGATTACGGGTTTGGTGTACGATGGCAGCTATAAATCCCAGCAATTTTTCTTCTACATGAATCTGTTTCACCTGTTGCCTCAAATGCAACAATTGTTCTTTATTTAATACAGGACGGATAACGTTGAGCAAATTTTCAGCACCTTTCTCATGATGTAACTTAAGAATGGTAACCTCCTCATCAATGGATGGATAATCTATGAGAATCTTGAATAAAAAACGATCGAGCTGGGCTTCCGGCAAATGATAGGTCCCCTCCTGCTCAACCGGGTTCTGTGTTGCCACTACCAGGAATGGTGGATCCATTTTATAGGTATTTCCATCGATGGTAACCTGCTTTTCTTCCATTACTTCAAAGAGTGCGGCCTGGGTTTTTGCAGGGGCCCGGTTGATCTCATCAATCAGCACAAGGTTGCTGAAAATCGGACCTTTCCGAAACTGGAAACTGGCTTGTTGCGGATGGAAGATACTGGTACCAAGAACATCACCCGGCATCAGATCAGGTGTAAATTGGATGCGTGAAAAACCAACATCCACAGCCTTGCTAAGCAAACGGGCTGTCAATGTTTTGGCAACGCCCGGAACTCCTTCAATCAGGACATGTCCATCTGCCAGCAATGCCACCAGCAATAATTCAACCATCGCTTCCTGGCCAATAATTACCCTGGCCACTTCCTGTTTTAGTTCATCAACAGCCTGGTTGAGTTGTTGAAGGTTTGTTCTTTCTTCAAAAAATTGTTCTTCCATCAGGATCGTTTTATATGAAATTGTTCAATTAAATCATTCATGCGCAAGAGATCTTCATCCGAAACAGCTCCGTGTTCTTCAATCATCCGGAATTCATAAAACAGACTATTAAGTAACTCCGGCGCCACACCGCTTTTCAGAGATAACTGTCTCACCAGCTGATCTTCCGGCAGATTCCCCTGAATATGATAGTGCTGCCGGATAAATTCCATTAAATGGCCTTCCATTTTTGTGGCAAGATCACTATTGTCCTTATGCTGATAATACAATCGCCCTATGGTTTTTACGAAATCAAGCGAGCTATTTTCAGGAGGAGTTACCACAGGAATTATTTTTCTTCTTCTTTTTATTTCACTAAACAACAAAACTGCCAGCAAGAGCAGGATGGTATACAAGGCCCATTTAAGAGCAGGATATTTCATAAACACGCCCAAACTGGAAAAATTAGTTGTTTCAGCTTTGGGCGTCCTGAAATAATCATCCCACCAGATGAAGGAATAAGAATGCGGCAGTCCGCTAAGCAAATCTGACCAATACCGATGATTGTTTTTATGAAGTAAAAAGAAATTGGTTAACTGCAATGGATTTGAATGCAGGGTAATACTTCCTGAATCCAATTGCATTCTGATACAGTTGGGTGCCCCCGTTTGAACAGTACCAAGAATCTCCCATCCCGAACTACTGTCAACAGTAAAATGATAGGGTATTATTTCACCTGGATATCCATAGGTTTGGTAGGTATCAAGGGCGGAAGCACGGAGTGTGTAGAGAACAGTGTCCGGAGAACTGATCATTGGTTGATCATACACTCTCTGCACACCAAGAGAATCTAAAAAGGAAACGTCAAACTCCAATGCTGCTATGACCAGGTGGTTACCTTTCCTAACAAAACGCAGAAGGTCCTCTTTTTCCGCATTAGTTGGTAAGAATCGGGGAGAAACAACCAAATAAAGCTCCGGCAGCAAGTCTTCCGTTACGGCCGAGTCATTCGTTTCTGTTGACTCCTCCCAATCCACCGAAGACCCTCCAATACCAATATCCGGCGATTCTTTAATAATGAAGATATCTTCCGCCTCGGGGAAATAGGTAAATAAGCTATTGTAGGCATACCAGGTACCGTATGGAATTTTATCCTGGTGCCACAGACTTATCCGGGGATTGATAAACTTGGAATCGCAGCCGGCGCAACCCACAAGAAAGCAGGTTATTAGCAATAGCATCATTTTATCCAGCCCGTTTAACTTCATACAGTCTGTTGAAACTTGGAAAATTCCTGTTTGATAAGTTGATACTTAGCGGCATCGGTAGGAAACCCACCATAGCACACATATTCATATATTCTTGAAAGTTGACGAAACTGTTCAAAATTTTGGTGCTTTCGGAAATGTTGCAAATACCGGGCATTGGTCCATTCAGGATGGTACTCAAGTAAACCCTTTGTTTTCAATAGCAAGAGTGTTTTAAGGTATTGCAGCCGCACAGATTCATGGTAATCCTTCATTGATTCAGCAGCATTCAAGAGTTGATCCAGGTCGGGTTCTTGATCGCCTGCAGAAATAACTACTGCTTTTTTACGTGCTATAGACTTTTTTGTAAAAAGCAGCAGATTACGTTCAGACAAGATTCGATATAAAATAAAAACCAGGAAAATTATTAGCAGTACATAAAAAAACAGTTTTAACCATCCGCTTTTTAAGAAAGATTCCAGCCAGTCTAACTGTTGCTCATTTTTTATTTCCACCTTTTTGGGCCAGTACGCAGGATCATTGGCGTAACTAAATTCTTTTAATGCTTTCAGAGAATCGATTTGTTGTACAGGCATTTCCAGTTTATCCTGTGCATAGGTGCGAACCCCATTAATAACAAGGATAAAAACTGCCGCCAGTAAATGATATAAGAGTCGTGCTTTCAGCTTTCTTCTATTAAACTTGTTTTTCCAATTGGATATTCTTTGCTAACCGGATAGGATAATAAATAAAATACCAACCAATAAATGAAAAGGATCCGATTAATATAAACAGACTTATCCAAAGCGGCATCCCGGTATGACGGGTTATATACCCTTCAAAAAAAGCTGCACACAAAAAAACCGGCACCAACCCTATCATGATTTTCAGTCCGTCTTTAACACCCATTCGCAATGATTGCAAGTGTGTGTAGGTGCCTGGAAACAGCAGACTTCGGCCAACTACCAGTCCGGCGCCACCTGCAATTACGATCGCTGAAATCTCCAGTGCACCATGTATCCAGATTACCAGTATGGATTCCCATCCCAACCCTTTAGCAAAAAAGAAATATTGGAAGGATCCCAGCATGACACCATTTTTGAAAAGCATGTACACTGTTCCGATGCCGGCAAAAAATCCAGCTACAAACATGTTAAATGCCACCCTGATATTATTAAGAGCTATCGCGAGAAACATATACAGCTCCCCTTCCTGTTTATACACACCAAAAGGGTCTCCTTTAGCTATATTTTCTTCCGTCATCTCAACATACTGATTGCCCAGTACACCCCGAACAAATTCCTGGTCCTGTGCGGAAGAAAAGACAGCAATCAATGCAAATACAACAAATACCAGCAGGGAGTAAAACAACATTTGGTGATGCTTTCTAACCACCAGCGGCAATTCAATTACAAAAAAACGACGAAGCCGGGAGGTCTCTTCTTTTTTATTGCTGTAAATAGAAAGATATTTTGAACTTGCTAGTCCGTTGAGGTAAACGGTAACCTGGCTTTTGGGATAAAATGTTTTAGCATATCCAAGATCGTTTACCAGTTCCGTGAACTGTGTGGCCAGTTCATCCGGACCAGCTGCACCATCTTCCTGGATGCTTTTCCATTTTTCAATATTTGATTGCAGGAATTTTCCTTCTCGCATAGGCCAACAATATAAGGTCAAAATTTTATTTCCGGAAATCAGTATGAGGTATTATCTTTTCGCACTGTACTATGCCTGTAACAAAACTTCATACCGGTTTTAACATTGAGGTAGAATTTACAATCAGTGCTTTTCACAAACGACTGCTGGCCTGGTTCATTGACCTTGTAGTAATTTTGATATATAGCTGGCTGGCCAATAAATTCGTAAATAGTTTTAAATCGAGCCCCTTTGATACTTCCTTAGGATGGCTGGATATACTTGCATGGATTCCCATTTTATTGTATTTCCTGATTGCGGAAGTTATCATGAATGGCCAGTCGCCGGGCAAGCGAATCATGCGCATAAAAGTAATAACCGCAACCGGAGGTCAACCAACGCTCAGTCAATACCTGATACGGTGGCTGTTTCGTTCAGTAGATTTTCCACTCATGGTGTTTGTATCGCTCATTTATTCCATCTGGCCATGGTATCTTTTTCCGCTATTATTTACCGGCCTGATCAGTTTTATTTTAACCCCCCTTTCTCAACGAATCGGCGATCTGTTGGCAGGAACAATTGTAATTGATACCAATACAGAATCAGCCTGGCAGCACACTGTTTTCACTGAGGTGGAAGACAGTTATCAGGCTGTATTTCCGAATGTGATGAAACTGAGCGACCGGGACATGAACACAATTAAACAGGTACTGCTTTACACACGAAAAAGGCCGGGTGATCCGGTATTGGAAAGAGTTGCTGATAAAATAAAAATGGCACTCAAAATCGAAACCGATCTGAGTGCCGAAGATTTTCTGGAAACCCTTCTGAAGGATTATAATTACCTGTCGAGAAAATAACTTAAAACGAAGCAAATCCGATTATAGCAACTCCCACAATTGCCAGGAGGTAGATAGCCATTAAGATTATTGTTAATATGCCAATAAAGCGAAAACAGGATTTCAGGTTCCTGAAGGAAGTCTGTAGTTGAACAGGTTCACCTGCCTGGAGTGCAGCCTGCATTCCCGTTGAAAACCGATACAGATACAAACAGGGAAAAAAGTACAAAGCAGCCAGGGCAATATATACAAGAGAAAGACCAGAGGAATACATACCTACAGGGCCGGTTAACTCAGGCGAATTAAAAGAAGAAAATAAAAAAGTCATACCAAGTCCGATTAATACAATCAGACCACATCCAATAAAGCCAAGGATGGACAAAAACTTTGCCCACTTGGCAGTCTCTTTCAGGTAACCGTTTGAAAGCTCATCAATTTGCAATTCAAACAGATTTGATTGGGTTGTTTCCATTATGATTGATTTGGTTTAATGATGTACTTATTGTGCACCCCAGCCCAGTATGGAAGCAATTCCGGTAAATAGAATAAAGGCCGCATACAATCCAATTATCAGAAAAGTCCATATTGCCAGGTAGCGAAAAAAAGAACGGAGACAGAGCAGTGAAATTGTCAGGCTGGTGGAATTTTCCTGCCCGGCCATTCGTTTCAGGTGGAAGCCAAACCGGTACAACCAGCGAAATGGAAAATACAAAAACAATACACCCAACAGGGATACAATACTGGTAGTGGCTGCAAGATCCCTGGCGGCTTCCTCTTTTACCTGCAGTACAACTAATGTATACACTGACCTCACTCCGAGATATACCAAACCGATCAAAAACAGGTATCCGGTAATTGCCAGCCATCGGGCCCATTTGGCAGCATCCTGCAACAATAGCCAGTTCCCCGCTTCCACTTCTATCCGATTCTTTGAACTTTCCGCTTCCATAACAATTAAAGCATTAATATAAAAAAAACATGCAGAAGCCAATCAGCTCTACATGTTTATATTTTTAATGGTATCCCTGGATTAATACGCTCTTGCAAACAAAACCCGCTGTGTGCTAGGCTTTCCTGTCAGGATACAGGTGCCTGCTTCCTGTTTGTTGTCAAGAGGGATACAACGGATGGTTGCCTTGGTTTTTTCCTTAATGGCTTCTTCGGTTTCAGCTGTTCCATCCCAATGAGCAGCAAGAAATCCACCCTTTTCATCCAGCAGTCGTTCAAATTCTGCCCAATCATTAACCTCGGTAATATGACTATCTCTGTAAGATTTAGCCTTATTGTACATGTTCATCTGGATTTCATCCAGCAGATTTTTCACTTGCCCTGCCAGGTTCTCCAGCGGAAGTGTTTGTTTTTCTTTGGTATCTCTCCTGGCTACTTCGGCTACTTTGTTTTCCAGGTCTCTGGCCCCTATTGCAATTCGTACCGGAACACCTTTCATTTCGTATTCAGCGAATTTCCAGCCCGGACGCGCATTATCGCTGTCGTCGTATTTTACAGATATGCCGAATGTTTTCAATTCTTTAATGATTTCATCCACCTTTGCGCTGATCAGCGCCTTTTGCTCATCCCCCTTGTAAATTGGTACAATTACTACCTGTAAGGGTGCAATTTTCGGAGGCAGGATCAATCCCTGGTCATCACTGTGCGCCATCACCAGCGCTCCAATCAAACGGGTACTCACACCCCAGCTGGTAGCCCATACATATTCCAGCTTGTTTTCCCTGGTCAGGAATTTTACATCAAAGGCCCGGGCAAAATTTTGTCCGAGGAAATGAGAGGTTCCTGCCTGCAAGGCTTTTCCATCCTGCATCAGCGCTTCGATGCAATAGGTGTCCTCCGCTCCGGCAAATCGTTCGGAAGGCGTTTTTACGCCCTTGATTACCGGAACTGCCATGTATTCCTCTACAAAACGGGCATATACATCCAGCATTTTTTCCGTTTCTTCTACTGCTTCTTCTTTTGTAGCATGAGCCGTATGTCCTTCCTGCCAAAGGAACTCAGCGGTTCTCAGAAAGAGTCGGGTTCTCATCTCCCAACGAACCACGTTGGCCCACTGGTTGATCAGCAGGGGCAGATCACGGTAACTCTGGATCCAGTCTTTGTAGGTATTCCAAATGATGGTTTCAGAAGTCGGACGAACTATCAGCTCCTCTTCCAGTTTGGCGTCCGGGTCAACGACCACTCCGCCCCCGTTAGGATCATTTTTCAGCCGATAGTGGGTTACTACGGCACACTCCTTGGCAAAGCCTTCCACATGGGCAGCTTCTTTGGAAAGGAAACTTTTCGGGATGAACAGCGGGAAATAGGCGTTTACATGCCCTGTTTCCTTGAACATCCGGTCGAGCTGGTCGCGCATGTTCTCCCAGAGGGTAAACCCATAAGGTTTTATTACCATACAACCTCTCACGGCAGAGTAATCCGCCAGTCCGCCTTTCAGAACTAAATCGTTATACCACTGGCTATAATCCGCTTCCCGGCTCGTAATTTCTTTACTCATGCTAACTGATTGGGTTTTAACATTTAACTTGCAACGAAAGATTAAAAATCGCTGTCTAATTTGTACTTTAGTAAAGCGAACGCAAAAGTAATTTTTTAACTCATTAATCGCTGAGCCATGAACCTCAAAATTTCTTCCTTACTGGTGGTGGCCGCTGCTCTCACACTGGGTAGCTGTTCCTCCGTATACAAATCCGGTCAAACTCCGGATGATGTTTATTATTCTCCCGGAAGAACGGGGGCGGCCTATGCATCAGGAAATGATGACAATGGCTCAGATTACCTTGCTACCAATCAGCGTCGTCGGTACAACGACCGCGTAACTGATCCGAACTATGCGGATGATCAGTATATGCGGATGGCGATCGCGACAGGTCGTCGTCCTATGTTCTTCGATGATTTTGCCATGATGAACCCATATTACCGGAACAACTGGGCATTTAACAGCTGGATGGTTTGGAACAGTCCCTGGAACAGCCCCTGGAATTCCATGTACATGTGGAACAGTTTTTACAACCCTTACTGGGGAATTGGAAACGGCTGGTATGGCGGCGGATTTGGCCTTGGCTGGTCTCCCGGATGGGGTTCTGGTTGGGGTCCCGGCTGGGGCGGTGGTCACTGGGCTGGTGGTGGAATCATCAACAAACCAGGCTATTATACTGCTCCGCGTCCGAGTCGCCCGAGATCTGGTTTTACCATGGGTAGCTACCTGAACAACAACAACAACCGGAACAGTTATCGCGTAAACAATTCTTACTACGGAAACTATAACAACCGGAATAGTTATAACGATAACCGCAGTTTCAATAACAGCAACAACCGGAGCATGTATAACAACAATCGCTCTACCAATTCAGGTTCTTTTGACCGGCCAACCCGCTCTTATTCACCTTCTTCCTCACCTGCTGGCGGTAGCCGTGGTAGCTCAGGAGGTGGTGGTGGAGTAAGTCGTCCAACCCGCTCAGGTAATTAAATTTCTCAACTAATACATTGGAGGAAACAACCAAAACGGGCCGTTTCCTCCTTTTTTTTATCCATCCTGTATCTAAAGTAAAGGCACATGCGAAAAAAAATTCTTCTTGTATCTTTCAGCTTCTGTTCACTTATTGGCTTTGCCCAGGTACCCGAAGATGCCCTGCGAATGTCCTGGAATACACCCGGTGGTACCGCCCGAAATCAGGCTATTGGTGGCGTAATGGGTTCACTTGGTGGAGATATTACTTCCAACTTCATTAACCCGGCCGGTATCGGTATTTACCGAACCAGCGAAGTAGTTATTAGTCCGGGGTTCAACTTCTTAAACAATAACGGTACTTTCAGAGGCACTAAAACAAGCCAGAATAATTCCAATGCATTTTTTGGAACAAGCGGATTTGTATTAGGCATCCCATCCAATCCCCGAAGCCGTAATAAAAGCAGCAGCGCTTTCAGTATCGCCATCAACCGGGCGGCGGATTTTAACCAGAAAATAAATTATCGCGGCCAGAATGATTTCAGCTCTTTTTCTGAAGCCTATGCTTCTGAAATTGCCAACTCAGGTCTTTCACTGGATGATGCACTGAACTCGAATAGTATTTCCTTCCCGGCCCGAATGGGTCTATATACCTACCTTGTTGACACCCTTACCACTCCAGGTTTCGGCACTGAAGTAGTGGCATCCCCGCTCCGATATGCTTTTGAACAGGATACCGCCTTTTTATTAAACCAAGATAATTATATTGAATCCAAAGGTGGCATCACAGAGTTAGCTTTCAGTTTTGCGGGTTCCAGTAAAGAGAAAATCTTTTGGGGTGTTAGCCTGGGAGTGCCCATTATGAATTATGAGCGGGCCAGCACACTTACCGAATCCGATGCTACCGGGAATAACACCAATTATTTCAAAGAAACTTATCTCCGTGAGCGATTTACCAGCCGGGGTGTGGGCCTGAACTTAAAAATGGGATTGATTGTGCGTCCGGTTGAATCCATTCGGCTGGGTGCAGCCATCCATACGCCCACCATTTATGGTATGCGCGAAACCTATGATGCAGAACTATTTGCCGATCTGGAAAATTATAACGCCCCCACCACGGTGAACGTAGGTACACTGAATGAAGGATTTACTCCTGAATACCGGTACGACCTGACTTCTCCCTGGAAGTTCCTGGTTAGTGGGGCCTATATTTTCCGTGAAGTTGAGGATACCCGCCAACAGAAAGGGTTTATTTCAGCCGACCTGGAATATGTTACCCATTCTTCCAGCCGCTTCCGCGATGCCGAATTGGATGGTTCTGGCAGCAACAATTATTTCAATGCGGTTAACAATGTAATCCGCGATATCTACAAAGGAACCTTGAATATGAAAATTGGTGGTGAGTTGAAGTTCAACACCATTATGGCAAGAGCCGGATTTGCTTATTATGGCAATCCTTACCGGGACGAAGCCTTAAATGGAAAACGCATGTTCATCAGTGGTGGACTGGGGTATCGCAATAAAGGCTATTTCATTGATCTGGCCTATGTACATCGAATCACCAATGATGTGAACTTTCCTTACCGTTTGAACGATAAGGCCAATACGTTTGCAGATCTGCGCGGTGGTGGCGGTAATGTAGTGGCTACAGTAGGTTTCAAGTTTTAAGAAAATCTCTCCACCAGAATCCTGAATCTTTCACGGTTCGGAGCTGCGTTTTGAAGTCGACATGAACCAGCCCGAACCGTGCTTCATATCCCTCCGCCCATTCGAAATTATCCATAAGGGTCCAGGCAAAATAACCGCCCAGTTTTACTCCTTCCCTTTTTGACTTTAAAAGTGCCTGAAGATACAATTGAAAAAACCTGATCCTTTCCTGGTCATGTACTCTGCCCTGCTGTACCAGGTCTTTAAAGGCTGCACCATTTTCGGTGATCATGAGTTGTTTAATGGCTCCATATTTCCAGAATCGCCGGATAATATGCTGAAACGAATCTGCATTGATTTCCCATCCCATGGCAGTAACCGCAACCTTGCGCTCCCGGGGTTTTACTTCTGCAGCCTGGATCAGCGGGATAAAGGAATGATGTTTGACAACTATCGGGAAATAATTCTGTAATCCGATAAAATCCATATCAAACTGCATCTGCTCTGCAAATTTCCAACTCTTGTTCTTCCGGTTCATTTTGTCAACAATTCCTCTGTCATCTTCCGGAAATCCTTTTCCCAATAAGGGCTCAATGAACAACCGGTTCATGAACAGGTCAATCCTGCGGGCAGCTGCCAGATCAGCAGGAGTATCCGAAAAAGGAATCACTTCCGAACAGGAAAAACTGGTTCCAATAATGGCATCCGGAATATACTGGCGCAGCATTCTTCCACCATCCGCCTGCGCAAGGGCAGCATGATGCACTGATTTCAAAAATCCTTCCAGGGATCTTCTACCGGGGGCGTGGATGCCCAGCATATGTCCCAATGTGGTGAAACCCGATGGCTCATTTAATACCAGCCAGTGTTTGACGGATCCGAAATTCTTGGCACACACTTTTGCATAATGACGGAACCATCGATTGATAAGCGGGCTCTCCCAGCCTCCTTCTGCCTGTAATACCTGTGGAAGATCCCAATGATAAAGGGTTACAAAAGGGGTTAGTCCAAGTGAAAGACATTCATCAATAACTCGCTGATAAAATTCAATCCCTTTTGCATTTGCCTTTCCGGAACCATCCGGCAGAATACGTGACCAGGAAATACTGAACCGGAACGAGTTGAATCCAAGTGCTTTTACCAATAATAAATCATCTCTGTACCGATGATAGAAATCACAGGCAACTGTAGGCCTTGCTCCCTTTTTAATCACTCCCTTTCGCCTGGCAAACTGGGCCCAGATGGAAGGCGACCTCCCATCTTCCGTTATGGCCCCTTCATTCTGGGCGGCCGATACCGCAACACCCCAATGAAAATCTTTTCCAAATGACGACGCTTTCAGTTCGGATGTTAGCATTCCGGCAAATTAGCATTACTGCCAATTGACCCATATTATGAAATCATGAAATCTGCTTTTGAATATAATTCAGAACGCCATCCCCGTCAGCAGGATGAAACCATTGGAAGGCAGTATCTTTTTTAAACCAGGTCATCTGTCTCTTTGCATATTGACGTGTATGCTGCTTGATTTTTTCAACCGCCTCGTCCAGCGACAAACGACCTTCCAGGTACATAAACAGTTCTTTGTATCCAACCGTTTGTAAGGCAGTGATGGTCTTCCAGGATTTTCCTTTCTGATCTAATTCCACCTGCACTGATTTTACTTCTTCCAGTAAACCGTCCTTCATCATCTGTTCAACCCGTTTATCGATGCGTACTACCAATTCCTGCCGGGGCAGTTCAAGCGCAATTTTTAGAGTTTGAAAAAAGCGGGGCTTGACCTGGCCGGTTTGAAAACTTCGTATACTCCTGCCCGTTGACAGCACTACTTCCAGTGCGCGCAGCAGCCGATGTGGATTCAAAATTTCACCGGTGGAATAATAGAGAGGATCTTTCTCCTGAACCATTTGCTGAAGCCATCCCATTCCATTCTGCTCATACTCAAGTTGAATGGATTGCCGGATTGCCGGGTCAACGGTTGGCACATCATCCAAGCCCTCTGTGAGCGCTTTGATGTATAGGCCGGTTCCGCCGACAATTACAGCAATATCGTGTTCAGCAAAAATCTGCTGAAGCACTTCCATTCCATAGCTGGCATATCGCGCAGCATTCCACTCTTCCAGAATGGAATGAGATGCAATAAAATGATGGGGAACAGCTGCCAGTTCCTCTTCATCCGGCCGGGCTACCCCAATGGATAATTCCCGAAAACATTGCCTGGAATCAGCTGATAGAATCTCTGTTTTATGTGCCTGGGCCACCAAAATGGCCATGGCTGTTTTTCCAACGGCCGTTGGACCGGCTATAACTATACTAAAATTCTTCTTCACTGTTTTCTTCTTCAGCACCAAAGCTATCGCTCTCTTCATCTTCGCCTTCTCCTTCAGTACCAAATCCTTCTGCTCCGGTCTGGAGATCGTATTTCTCTTCCATTTCCGCCAGCTTATCACCCACCAATCCTTTGGTTCCATATTGTGATGGCGCTATTCCTTCCGTACGAACAACAGCAGGATATTCTATTTTAGGATTTTCTTCTTTAGAGACATTAATCAGTTCAACCAGGAAGGTCCAGTTCCGATTGAAATCATACTGATAAATGAATTTCTGGTTAGGATCAAAAATCTCGGTACCGATGGTGGTGGATTCCATCAGTAATGGCTCTACCACATATGATTTATCGTATTTTTCCAGAGAGATTTCCCTGCCGCGCTGCCAGTTATCATTACTGCGGTAAAAGGTTGCCGCATGTTTGGAATCAAATTCGTAGGCTTTTAAAATTGCCTGGTGCAGATCCAGAAAAAATTGCTTGTGACGGATCGCAATATCTCTGTAAATACTGTCGTCTTCCTCAAAATACACCCTGAACTTCAGAATTGCCATAATATACCTGCTGTTGATTTCGGGCCTAAAATAGCATCTTTTATTGAATATGAAGGCGGGATTACTGCTTCGGCTGCAGGTTGTATTCCCTGGCTTTCTCCACCATCAGTGTGTAAGCGGCTTCGTAACTATTGGGAATTTCTCCATCCAGGATAGCTTCCCGGATCGCATTTTTAATATCTCCAACAATACGACCGGGTGCCAATCCGAAAATTTCCATAATGAGCTCCCCGGAAATCGGAGGCTGCCAGTTACGTATGCGGTCATTTTCTTCCACCTCCTGCAACCGTTGTTTAACCAGGGCAAAATTGCTCAGGTACTTTTTAACCTTGAACTTATTCTTTGAAGTGATATCTGCAGAACATAACAGCATCAGATCCTCTATTTCGTCACCTGCATCGAATAACAGGCGTCGGATGGCGCTGTCTGTAATATTTTCTTTTGTCAAACTGATAGGCCTTAAATGCAGTTCCACCAGTTTTCTTACATACCGCATCTTTTCGTTCTGCGGGAGCTTCAGTTTGGCAAATATCCTTGGTACCATGCGTCCACCGACAACTTCATGGCCATGAAAGGTCCAGCCATGACCCGGTTCAAATTTTTTTGTTGCAGGTTTGCCAATATCATGCAAAAGTGCAGCCCATCGCAACCATAAATCATTGGTATGAACAGCTATATTATCCACCACCTGCAACGTATGATAAAAATTATCCTTGTGCCCTTTGCCATCAATATACTCTGCACCGGCAAGGTCTACCAGTTGCGGAAATATGATATGCAGCAGACCGGATTTGTACAACAGATCCAGCCCAATGGAAGGTTGCGCACTTTGCAAAATTTTATTCAGCTCTTCGGTTATGCGTTCCTGTGATATAATGCGGATTCGTTCCACATGCATACAAATACCCTTCCACGTGGTTTCTTCAATGGAAAAGCCCAGTTGGGACGCAAAGCGGATCGCCCGCAGCATGCGCAGCGGATCATCACTGAAGGTTTGGCCGGGCTCTAATGGAGTTCGGATGATTTTATTTTCCAGGTCTTTTTTACCATCAAACGGATCAATCAGTTCGCCATAATTTCCGGTATTCAGGCTGACAGCCATGGCATTGATGGTAAAATCACGGCGTAACTGATCTTCCTCCAGAGTGCCCGGTTCAATTTCCGGATTCCGGCTGTGATAGCGATAACTCTCCTTTCGGGCGCCAACAAATTCTATATCAAATGCCTCCACTTTCAGCGCCGCTGTCCCGAAATTTTTATAGAAGGCTACAGTTGGTGCGGGATTAAATCGTTGTGCAACGGCATTGGCCAGTGCAATACCATCACCCACGCAAACGATATCTGCATCTTTAGTGGGTCGCCCTAATAATTTGTCGCGAACAAATCCCCCTACAACATAGCTTTCCAATCCCAAATCGGCAGCAGCATGTGCGATTTTTTTGAAAACAAACAATTCTTTCGCTGAACAATTAATTTCCATCGGGCTGCAAAATAGTTTAAATTAAGGGTAAATTTCTGTACATGGTCAGTTCTGTCGCATCCACTGTTTCAGCTTATATGAAAGAAGTGTCCGAAGACAAACAACCCGTCATGCTGGCATTACGCGAGACGATACGGAAGAACATTCCCAGGGGATTCCTGGAATGCATGCAATACGGTATGATTAGTTATGTTGTTCCACATTCCCTATATCCATCCGGGTATCATTGTGATCCTAAACAGCCACTGCCATTTATGAGCCTGGCAGCGCAAAAAAATCATATCGCTGTTTATCATATGGGGATTTATTCCGACCCGGCGCTGCTAAAATGGTTTCAGCAATCCTATGCCTCACAATCACCATCCAAACTGGATATGGGAAAAAGTTGTATCCGTTTTCGAAAACCGGAATTGGTGCCGATTGATTTGATTGGTGAACTGGCTTCCCGAATGACTACTCAGCAATGGATCGATCTGTATGAAAAAAGCAAGAAGCGCTAAAGTCCACAGCCGATTGCTTTCATCTGTTTCCGTATGTTTTTAATTTCTTCTGCCTTCTCATCGAACCACACCTGTACTTGTTGAATCAGCTCCTGTTCTTCAGTTCCGAAGGATGCTGGTTTTCGATGAATGAGTCGATTCAATTTCCGTTTTGCTAGGAACCTGGCCAGCCAGGCCGGCTTCCTAATATCCAGCAAGGTGTAAAGTGGTATGGTCTGTATTTTTCTCCGCCATATTTTGAGTGGTTCAGTTACTTCCTGTTCCCGGTCATGAATAACGGCTGCCATTGGTAATATCGCAACATGGTAGCCATGATATTGAAGCCGGGCCACATAATTATTATCCTCTCCGTAGTGATAAAATACCGGATGAAACAGACCCGTTTTTTGAATACAATCCAAGCGGATAAGCCAGGCGGCAGCATTGACAAAACGAACCGGTACCTGGTATTGAACATCCCCTGTTTCCAAATTGGATAGCCATTTTTCCGGACTCATTTTTTTACTGGCCCTTTTCAAATATCCGGCAAAGGCCCGATCCAGTTTTTTTCCACCAGGTGCCAATTGAAGAGGACTGAGTACGCCTACAAAAGGGGATTTTTTTAACTCCTCCACCAGCTGTTCAACTGTTGTTCTCAATACGTAGGCGTCCTGGTTCAACAGAAATACAAATTCAGCGCCACGTTCAATTGCCCGTTTGATACCAATATTATTTGCTGCCCCAAATCCCAGGTTGGATTCTAATTGAATCAGTTCAATGTTGGCATATTGCCTCACCAGCTCTTGTGTTCCGTCTGTGGACGCATTATCCAGTACTATAACGTTGGAAGGCATACTGCTTTGATTCAGTGCCTCCAGGGTCTGATTCAACCATTTTTTTCCATTATAAGTAACTATTATCGTATAAATCACTGACATAACCGGCGTATCTTTGAACTTTTGAGTAACACAAATATGCAGTTATCTGTTATTATTACCACCTATAATTCTCCGGAATGGCTCGAGAAAGTCCTCTGGGGATTCGAAGCGCAAGCATACCGTGATTTTGAAGTGGTCTTAGCAGATGACGGCTCAGGGGATTCAACACGCTCCCTCGTGGAAAAAATGAAGGTCCAGGTAAGTTATCCTATCCAACATGTTTGGCACGAGGATATCGGTTTCAGAAAATGCATTATACTCAATAAGGCGATTACCGCTTCCCGCACCAATTACCTGATTTTCACAGATGGCGATTGTATTCCACGGAAGGATTTCCTTCAGGTACATGCCGATCGCCGTGAAAAGGGTCATTTCCTGTCCGGTGGCTATTTTATGCTTCCCATGTCAATTTCAAAGGCAATAACCAGAAATGATATTTTATCGCAGGACTGTTTCAAATTGTCCTGGCTCAAAGCAAATGGTCTACCGGCTTCTTTCAAAAACAGTAAGATTGCTGTGAAAGGCGGTATGGCTGAATTCATGAACGCCATCACGCCCACCAAGGCAACCTGGAACGGGCACAATGTTTCCGGCTGGAAAGCCGATATCCTGGCGGTTAATGGCTACGACGAACGGATGCGCTATGGCGCCCTGGACCGTGAATTGGGTGAGCGCCTGATGAACAAGGGCATCAAAGGAATTCAGATCCGGTACAGTGCTATTTGCATTCACCTGGATCATTCCCGTGGTTACAAAAACACGAAGGACATTAATTTCAACAAAGGCATCCGTAAAACCACCGCGGAAGAGAAAAGGACCTGGACAGATTTCGGCATTGAAAGAACCCATCGATTCCCTAATGATCCGGTGGAACAGCCAGCCTGAAGCCTACCAGTGGAGCGCGAAGGCGCTTGATTAAGGTAAAAAGATGATGATCCTGAACCAGGGCCACAAGTGCTGATTGCATGGTTCCAAGCCATCGTTCTTCAATACCCAGGAGTCCATTCATCTCGAGCCATTCCCCCGCTTCCAGTTTTTCCGTATCAGCAAGATCGTACGCACTGACAAACTGCACCAACTGTCTCTCCTCTGCAAAAAACAGCACAGGTTGTATTGCCAGCTGAAGTTCCTGCAATTGTTGTTTCGAGGAGGGCTCCAAAATGGCGTCCCAGGCGGCATTCGCCACCAGTCCATACCAGCCGCCAGCCTGTACCGGAATGGCTTTACCGGCTCTTAATGCTGCCAGGTTATTTTCTATAAGCTGCTCAAAATCAGACATGCGGCAAAATTATAGCCCAGTTTCTATTATCTTCGCCCCAAATTTTGCTATATGAACTTGCACGAATACCAAGCAAAGGAATTATTGAAGAAATACCAGGTGCCGGTGCAGGAAGGCATCGCCTGCAGCACCCCGGCTGAGGCAGAAGAAGCCTATCGCACTATCCATACCCAGTACGGCAGCAAGTTTGCTGTTGTAAAAGCCCAGATTCATGCGGGCGGTCGTGGTAAAGGTAAAATCCGCGGAACCGAACAAAGAGGGGTAGCCGTAGGTAAAAACGCAGAAGCCATTAAAGAAATCGCACAGAATATATTGGGCGGCACATTGGTGACCATCCAGACCGGTGAAGCCGGCAAAGTGGTAAACAAAGTGCTGGTTGCACAGGATGTTTATTACGAAGGGCCTAATCCAATAAAAGAATTTTACCTGTCTATTCTCCTGGACCGCGCAAAAGGGCAGAATGTAATCATGTACAGTACGGAAGGCGGGATGGATATCGAAGAAGTGGCGCACAACACACCGGATAAGATCTTTAAGGAGTGGGTTCACCCGGGTGGGCCATTACAGGCATTCCAGGCAAGAAAAATCGCTTTCAACCTCGGACTGAGTGGTGAAGCTTTCAAAAACTGCGTGAAGTTTGTTACGAATTTGTACAATGCATATGTTGGACTGGATTGTGCCATGCTGGAAATCAACCCTCTCTTCAAAACATCCGATGAAAAAATCATTGCAGTGGATTGTAAGATGAACATTGATGACAATGCGCTTACCCGTCACGCTGAACTGGCCAACCTGCGCGATTTCTCAGAAGAAGATCCGACTGAAGTGGAAGCAGGCAAATTCAACCTGAACTTTGTAAAACTGGACGGTAACGTAGGTTGTATGGTGAATGGCGCCGGACTGGCAATGGCGACCATGGATATGATCAAACTCAGCGGCGGTGAGCCTGCTAACTTCCTGGACGTAGGTGGTACTGCCAATGCGCAGACCGTGGAAGCCGGATTCCGCATCATTTTGAAAGATCCTAAAGTGAAAGCGATCCTGATCAATATCTTCGGAGGTATCGTACGTTGCGACCGGGTAGCGCAGGGTGTAATTGACGCTTACAAGACCATGGGTAATATCGAAGTACCCATCATTGTACGTCTGCAGGGAACCAATGCAGAAGAAGCCAAGAAACTGATCGACGAAAGCGGACTGAAAGTTCAGAGCGCTATTCTATTGAGCGAAGCTGCCGACCTGGTGAACAAGGCGGTAACTGCTGCCTAACGATCAGATATAACCGAATACAAAAGCCAGGGAACTATTTCCCTGGCTTTTTTTATCTTAGAAAGATGAAACAGCTCCTTTTTTTCCTGTTATTGGCTTTTTGTTCAAAGGCTGCCCTGGCACAACAGTGGAAACTCGTTTGGTCGGATGAGTTCACGCAACCCGGCTTACCGGATCCTACCAAATGGGACTATGATATCGGAGGCAATGGCTGGGGCAACCAGGAAAAGCAGGTGTATACCAGGGCGGATCCCAAAACCGTGAGTATACGAAATGGCTCGCTGTTTATTACTGCCTATAAAACCCCGGAGGGCAAGTATCATTCGGCCCGCCTGGTTACCCGCGGCAAAGCCGACTGGCGATATGGCCGTATAGAGATTCGGGCAAGGCTGCCCAGAGGGCGCGGGGTTTGGCCAGCCATCTGGATGTTACCAACAGACGATGCCTATGGCGATTGGCCAACCAGCGGAGAAATTGATATAATGGAATTTGTCGGACACAACCCGGATTCGGTATTTACCAGCATTCATACCGATGCCTACAATCATATGATGGGCACACAGAAAACAAAGGGTCATCTCTTACGGATGAACTGGCAGGATTTTCATGTATATGCCATCGAATGGCTGGAAAATCACATTCATTTCAAAATTGATGGCAATACCATATTCAGCTTTAAAAAAGAAAAAGATGAGGCGGAAGTCTGGCCATTTGACCAACCCTTCTACCTCATCCTCAACCTTGCCATTGGTGGTACCTGGGGCGGTCAGAAAGGCATTGATGACAGTATCTTCCCGCAATCCCTGGAAGTTGATTATGTGCGGGTATCCCAACCCGCTGCCCATTAAGGCGTTTTTTTCGGTGGCAGGGCGAAAGCCTTTGCTTCATGTTCAAAATGACCTTTGTGTGAGCCATCGCAAAAGGGTTTGTTCTGTGATAAACCACAGCGACAGATACTCACCAATGTACGACCACCTAAATCATAGAGATTGCCATCTTTATCGCGGATTTCAAAATCGCCTTCCACGCGCAGGGATCCATTGTTATTAACAGTAATGATTGTTCCAGCCATTAGTCTAAATTTTAGGATGCTAAAATAAGGGTTTAATTTGCACTATGCAGGATACGGAAAACATACTAACTGCCACGCGGAACTGGATCAACAACGTGGTCATCGGTTGTAATTTCTGTCCGTTTGCAGCCCGTGAAATCCGGCGAAACAGCGTGCATTTTGAACTGGCATCTGCAACCGATCCGGACCAGGTGCTGGAACAGTACCATCAACTACTTCGGAAACTTGATGAAAATCCTGCTATCGAAACCGCTTTTCTGATACTACCGGAAGGTTTCGGCGATTTTATGTACTACCTGGACCTGGTTGAAATGGCGGAAGAACTGATCGAAGACGAAGACTACGAAGGCATTTACCAGGTTGCCAGTTTTCACCCGGAATATCTTTTTGCGGGTTCCGATCCCCAGGATCCGGCCAATTATACGAACCGGTCCCCCTACCCTATGTTGCACCTGCTGCGGGAAGAAAGTATTGAAAAAGCGTTGGAACACTATTCAGGTGATCCGGATGAAATACCCGAGCGAAACATCCGGTTTGCAAGAGAAAAAGGCCTTGCATACATGAAAACTCTGTTTAACAGCGGTATATAGACCGCTCATCCCATTTTAAACATCCTTAACCAGAACAGGATCCATCCTGGCTTAGTTTTGCGGTCGATTTCCGACCCGGTGAAAAATAGTTTGAATTGAAATAGGGGTAAGAAGCAGGCAGGTTGTCGGACAGTAAAAGACCCTGTGTCGCTGAGTTTACCCATATCATACCAGCACCAACATGAACCAATGGCCACTATTGAAGCCAGGCAGCCCATAGTACGCACCGATTTTGGATTGTTGCGATTTGAAGAGGTATTTAAAACACATTTTAAAGCCCTCCACGCCTATGCCTATACGCTGGTACGTGAAGACATGCTGGCAGAAGAAATGGTGCAACAGGTTTTCTTCAAACTTTGGGAAAAAAGAGAAACACTAAAGATCGAATCATCTGCAACTGCTTATCTCTACCGCTCTGTATACCACGAATGCCTGAATTACCTGAAGCACCAGAAAGTAAAAGCGGCCTATCAGCAGTACGCAAAAGCGATGCCCGAAGCAACCGCCGGCGGAGCGGCCCAAAAAATCCAGTTGAGTGAGCTCCAACAACACCTGAACAAGGCGTTGAGTGAATTACCCGAACAATGCCGCACCATATTTCAGATGAGCCGGTATGAAGAACTGAAGTACCAGGAAATTGCAGATCGCCTGGGCCTATCTGTTAAAACCATTGAAAACCAGATGGGGAAAGCACTCCGTTTGCTGAGAGACAAATTGAAAGATTTTTTACCCGTATTATTATTAATCCTGCTCAATCTCTGATATGCTGCCCTTCCAATCCAACCATGCCATAGATGAGCTGCTGGTCAGTTACCTGCTGGGAGAAGCCACAGAGGAGCAACAGCGATCCGCCCTCAAATGGATCAGTGCCTCACCGGAAAACGAACGGTATTTTCAGGAATTCCAACAGATTTGGGAGAAAAGCCGCGAACTGGCAGCCAATTCTTCAGTAGATGTAAACGCAGCCTGGGAAAGGATGCGGGAAAAACTGAAAAAAAGGGGAATGGAAGAGGGGAAAAATGGAGGAATGGAAGACAGGAAGAAGGGAAGAAGGGAAGATGGAAAGGTGGTGAGTTTGGCAGGATGGTGGAGAAGAGCAGCGGCTATCCTTGCAATTGTGCTGACCGGTGCAGTAAGCTGGACTATCTACCGGCAATGGACAAACGCCGGATGGATGGAACTTGCAAGCCAGGAGGCGACGCTTCAAAAAATATTATCCGACAGTTCGAAAATCACTTTGAACAAAGGCGCAACAATTGAATATCCAAAACAATTTGCAAGGAATAAACGCCGGATTAAATTGAAAGGAGAAGCTTTTTTTGATGTGAAAAGAATCCCTGAACAACCATTCGAAGTTGAAGTCAACAAACTCACAGTTACTGTTTTGGGCACTTCTTTTAATATCCGGGAAACGGATTCTGCTACAGTTGTAATTGTGGAAACGGGAACTGTACAGGTAAGCGATGGTCACCAGTCCATTGTGTTGAATGCCGGAGAACAGATTATTATTAGCAACACTAAAAAGAGCTGGACAAAGGTTCAGCAAACCGATAAACTCTATCAATATTACCGAACCCGTACGTTTAACTGCGACCGTACCCCACTGTGGAAACTGGTGGAAGTATTGAATGAAGCCTATGATTCGAATATTGTGATTATCAATCCCGCCATCAGGGAACTACCAATTACTACAGTTTTTGAAAACCAGCCCCTGGAAGAAGTTTTATCCATTATCTCCCAGACCCTGGACATTACCATCACCCGGAAAGACGATCAGATTTATGTGGAGTAATGGTATAACCCGAAGCAGGATCTTCTGGAAAATAATGGTAGTACTTGGTTTTCTGGGTATGATGAACAGCCTCCAGGCACAGGAACATTTGAGTAAACAAATATCCCTATCAGTAAACCGGCAGCCAATCGCAGATGTATTAGAGATCATCAGTAACAAAGGAAATTTCTACTTCAGTTACAATTCCAATATACTTCCAAAAGACAGCCTGGTAAGTCTGCCGGCAGGTACCCGAACGGTACGCAACCTGCTGGAACTGCTGTTCCCGACTGGTTTTGAGTTCAGGGAAAGCGGCCAATACATTATTATCCGGAGAACCCCACTCCAACTCAGCCTGGTAATTAAGGAATCCGCCACCAACGATAATCATTATTGGGTAAGTGGATATGTAAGGGATGACCAAACCGGCGAGTTGGTTCGGGATGCCAGCGTTTATGAAAAAGACAGGCTTGTAGCGGCGCTTACCAATCGGCAGGGGTATTTCCGGATCAAATTAAAAACACGTTATCCGAGAGCCAGCCTGACCGTTAGCAAAGAATTTTACAGAGATACTACTGTCACGATCCGTTCCGGTTATAACCAGGAAGTTCGTATCACACTGGCGCCCGTTGATCTACAGGGCGCCACAGTTGTTGTTGGTCCGGCCCGGTTACCCGCCCCCGATTCCCTCTATATGGCCATTCCCCAACCCGAAAGCTCTACCCTGCTCTATTTGTATAAAAGGATGGATTCGCTTCGGGTGCAGCGTACGGCTCTTGGTAAATTTTTCCTGTCCTCCAAACTCAAAGTGCAAAGCATTAACCTGAGTCGGTTTTTCACAGTAAGACCGGTGCAGGTTTCACTTACTCCCGGACTGTCAAGTAACGGAAAGATGAATGCACAGGTGGTCAATAATTTCTCCTTCAACGTATTGGGTGGTTATTCCGGAGGCGTCAACGGAGCAGAGCTCGGTGGCATATTTAACCTCAATAAAAAAGATGTACAGTTCGCACAGGTGGCCGGAGTTGTAAATATAGTGGGCGGCAATATGAAAGGCGTGCAGGTGGCAGGTGTTCACAACATGGTACTAGATTCTGTTGCAGGGGTTCAGGTAGGAGGAGTAGTCAATTTTGTTATGGGATCTTTTACCGGTGGACAGGTTGGGGGTGTCATTAACTATACCAATCATGCTGTGACCGGGCTCCAGGTTGCCGGAGTTGGTAATGTGAGTGGCAGAGAAATGAATGGGGTCCAGATCGGGGGCGTATTTAATTATGCGAAAAAATTAAATGGCGTTCAGATCGGACTAATCAATATTGCAGACAGTTCAGATGGATATAGCATCGGCCTTATCAATGTGGTATTGAAAGGATATCATAAACTGGCTTTATATTCTACGGAAGTCATGCCTTTTAATGCCGCTTTTAAAACTGGTAACCACAAATTATACAGTATCCTTTTGGGTGGAGCGCACCCGGATACCGGCAGAAGAGTAGTTAGTTTTGGTTATGGCATCGGAACTGAAAGACGCCTGGGTAAGCAATTCTCACTTAACCTGGAGGCAAGTACCCAATATGTTTTCCTCGGTAGCTGGGAATACACCAATCTGTTGACCAGGGCAACCGTAAACCTGCACTGGAAGATCAGCAAACATTTTTCGTTATTTGCCGGACCTGCATTCTCGGTTTATCAGTCGGACCAGGATGTAAAGTTTCACGGTTATGCATACCCGATACCTGAAGCAGCCTACAAAACAGTTTCACTTGGTGGAAATCGCACCGGATGGCTGGGTTGGACGGGAGGCATACATTTATTCTGATATTTTTTTTGCACACGTAGGGGTAAAGACATCGATCGTTGTCGGATAAAAAAACGATTTTATGTATCGCAGGGTCATTAACCTTATCCTTATTCAATGCATCTTTTTATTGCCGCTTACGGCACAGGTAAAACAGACCATAAAAGGTCAGCTGACAGACCAACTACTGCAACAACCTATTTCAGGAGCAACTGTAGAAATCATTGGTCAGCGGAGAACCACTACAACAGACAGTGATGGAACCTTCAAATTTACGTTGGTACCCATTGGGGTGCACCAGCTGCGCATCACGCATGCCGGCTACAAACCCATCCTGCTTGAAAACATCATATTAAATGCAGGAAAGGAACTGGTATTGAATCCTGCCATGGAACTGGATGTTCAGACACAGCAGGAAGTAATAGTAAAAGCACGGGGAATACGATCCAAACCTTTAAATGAACTCAGTCTGGTTAGCGCCCGGGCCTTCTCAGTTGAAGAAACACAACGCTATGCGGCGGCAGTTAACGATCCGCTCCGGATGGCAACCAGTTTTGCGGGCGTCATCAGCGTAAATGACGGAGGGAATCATATTGTTGTCCGTGGCAATGCGCCGAATGCACTTTTGTGGCGAATGGAAGGTGTTGAAATTCCAAATCCCAACCATTTTGCTGTGCAGGGCAGTAGCGGAGGAGGCATATCTATTCTGAGTGCGCAGGTACTCGCCAATTCAGATTTTGTAACGGGGGCATTTGCGGCAGAGTATGGAAACGCAGTGGGAGGTGTTTTTGATCTGCGATTGCGAAAAGGTAATAACGAAAAAAGGGAACATACCATTGAAGCCGGCGTACTTGGGATCAATGTAGCAAGCGAAGGTCCCTTCAGTAAAAACTATAAAGGTTCTTACCTGGTCAATTACAGATATTCAACCCTTGGGTTGTTAAGTAAAATGGGATTAAAAACGGTAGGTGAAGGAAGTACTGATTTCAGTGATCTCTCGTACAATATTAACCTGCCTGCGGGTAAAGCTGGACAGTTCACCTTATTTGGACTCAATGGATGGAATAGCCAGGATTTACCCATGGAAAAAGATCCTTCAAAATGGGAGGAAGAATGGAACCGTTATGGAGGGAAATACAGAGGGGCTACCAATGCCAATGGACTTACCCATTCCATCGCACTTTCCACTCGCACAAAACTGAAAACCGTCCTGGTCAATAGCAAACAGGAGAACACCAGCAATCAGCAATACCTTGAAAATGATGAAACGATCACCAACGCTTTTCGTGAAAAATTCTCAACGAGCAAGTGGACGGTAAGCAGCACACTGAACAGCCAATTGAGTCGTAAACAAGCCCTTCGTGCAGGTATAATTTTCCAGCAAATCAATTTTAATTACCTGCAGCGTTCCAGGGAAAACAATCAGGCACCAGTGGAAGAACGAATTAACGTGAAGGATCAAACGCAACTAATGCAGGCTTTTGCCCAATGGCAATATAAACCCTCCAATCAACTGGTATTAACCGGCGGCCTGCATTTTCTGCATCTGATGCTAAATAAGACAACAGCTGTTGAACCCCGGGTTGCCATGCAATGGACACCGGATTCCAAAAACAGTTTTGGTATTGGTTATGGCCTGCACAGCCAGGCACAGATCATGGGAGTCTATTTCGCCCGCACCAAAATCAATGATGAATGGATCCAACCAAATAAGGAACTGGGGTTTACGAAATCACACCACCTGGTCGGATCCTATACCCGGCAACTGATGAAAGGGTTACGATTGAGAGCTGAAGTGTACTACCAGCAACTCTTTAATGTTCCGGTTAGCATATACGATACCAGCAGTTTATCAACTGTAAACATTGGTGAAAATTATGTGCTTGATCCACTCACAAACAAAGGCAAGGGCAGGAATTATGGTGTAGAGATTTCGCTTGAAAAACAGTTACGTAACAATTTCTATTTTCTTTTTTCCAATTCTTTATACCAATCCAAATATACGGCTGCCGATGGCATCGAGCGAAATACCCGGTACAATGGGGGTCATGCCAATTCACTTACGCTGGGCAAAGAATTTATTCATCCAGGGAAACAACGAAGTTTTGCGGCCAATATAAAAGTTATTTATGCCGGAGGCTTCCGGGAAACACCTATGGATGAGGAAGCAACACTTGAGCTGGGATACGCCAAGTACCGCGAAGCAGAAGCATTTACGATACAGCATCCAGCTTATTTCAGAACCGATATCCGGTTGAGCATGAAATGGAATGCTACCAATATGACACATGTATTATCACTCGATATACAAAACCTGACCAATCGCCAGAATATTTATGCCCGCTATTTCGACAGTGTAAAAGGGGGAATCAGAACTGCTTATCAGGCAGGTATTATTCCGGTAATCGCCTATCGACTTGAATTTTAATTTGTAACCATTCAGATTTTATACCATGAAAAAAACAATGTATTTATGCGCCCTGCTGATCCTTGGGTTCAGTGCACTACTACCCTCCTGTACAAAAGTAAACGGTAAAGGACCGGTTGTGTCCGAGATCCGGACAGTCGGCAGTTTTACTAAAATTGATTTTGGAACAACAGGACGACTCTATTACAAAACCGGTTCTGAGCACCGGGTTGAAATCCGTGCCCAACGCAATATTCAGGATGTAATTGAAGCCTATGTCAGCAATGGAGAATTAAATTTAAAGATCCGCAACAACACCGTGATTCATTCCTACGAAACCATAGAAGTATATATTGAATCTCCTGTCATTAATGGCTTCAAAGTAAATGGTTCCGGTGATATCTATGCGAATGACCCTATTGAAACGAATCAGTTTTTCACAGATATCAATGGGTCCGGAAAAATAGATGTCCGCGAACTGATCACTACTCAGCTGCAAGCAGATGTGAATGGAAGCGGCGACATCCTTATCCGTGAAGGATCTGTGGGGAATGCCAACCTGGATATTTCCGGCAGTGGTGATATCAATATGATCGGATGTGAGACGGCTGAAATGAAAACGGAAACCAGCGGCTCCGGAGATATGCGGGTATGGGTAACCGACAAGCTGAATGCCCGGATCAGCGGTAGCGGCTCAGTAAAATATAAAGGCAATCCGCAGGTAACGGTGAAAGTTTCAGGATCCGGCAGGGTTGAGCCCTATTAGGTGTCAGACACATGTAAATACGATGTTAGCACAAAGCCCGTAAATTTGAATTCTGTATTAACATCATATTTACATGTATCTGACGTCTTATGACCTGGTGATAATCGGAGGAGGACCTATCGGACTTGCCTGTGCGCTGGAAGCACAGAAAGCGAAATTGAATTATGTGATCCTGGAGAAAGGTTGCCTGGTTAATTCACTTTATCACTATCCGGCCAATATGACTTTTTTTTCAACATCCGAACGGCTGGAAATTGGGAACGTACCATTTGTATCGAATAACAATAAACCAACCCGTGCTGAATCGCTGGAATATTACCGGCGTGTAACACACAGCCATACGCTGAATATCCGGCTGTTTGAAGAAGTCTTGTCGGTTAAAAAAAGCAAAAAAGGATTTACTGTTATCAGTAGCAAGGAGCGTTATAGTACCAGTTATGTGATCATCGCTACCGGCTTTTACGACATCCCCTATCAGTTAAACGTACCAGGAGAAGAACTCCCCAAAGTTACACATTATTACAAGGATCCGCATTTTTATGCATTTCAGAAGGTAGTGGTAATCGGAGCTCAGAATTCCGCTGTGGATGCAGCCCTGGAAACCTGGCGAAAAGGAGCAGAAGTAACCATGATCATCCGCCAGTCAGAAATCGGTCAGCGTGTTAAATACTGGGTAAGACCGGATATCATCAATCGAATTGAAGAAGGCTCCATTAAGGCCTATTTCAACAGCCAGGTTTCGGCTATTCGTGAACGTGAGATAGACATTCAGACACCCGAAGGGAAACTGACCATTGCCAATGACTGGGTACTGGCACTGACAGGATATGAACCCAACCTGGAGTTTTTGAAAGCCTGCGGTATCCGGTTAAGTAAGGATGAAGTGAGGCAACCCGAATACGATTCCAAAACACAGGAAACCAATATACCCGGCTTATACCTGGCCGGAGTAATTTGCGGAGGCATGAACACCCACAAGTTATTTATTGAAAACTCACGTATTCATGCGGAGCATATAATCAAAGATATTCGCAGAAAGGAACGGGTTGCCGGCAGTATCAGATAATATTGGATAACAGCAGAATCAACAGCAAACCCAATACAGAAATAATAGATTCCATGATGGTCCAGGAGAGCAGGGTTTCTTTTACTGTCAACCCATAATACTCTTTGAACATCCAGAAGCCGGTATCGTTTACATGCGAACAAAATACACTGCCGGCTCCAACGGACAACACCATCCATTCTGGCGATACGCCGCTGGAAACCACCAGGGGTGCTAAAATTCCTGCGGCTGTAATGCCCGCTACGGTAGCAGAACCAATTATAATCCGGATAGATGCTGCCACCAGCCAGCCTGCAATCAAAGGAGGAAAAGCATATTGTGTAAAAAAATCTGCCACCTGACCGGCTATTCCTGTATCTGTCAATACCTGCTTCAATGCACCGCCGCCAGCAATTACCATCATAATAACTGCAATTCCTTCAATCGCAGCGCCATAGTATTGCATCAGCACCTGAACAGAAACACCCCTCCTGATACAAAGAAAATAGCCGGCAGCCAACGCAGCGATCAGCATGGCCAGAACAGGATCGCCAATCGCCTGGGTTAGTTGTAACAGTTTTGAATCTGCCGGTAAAAAATTAACCAGTAAAGCGGGTAAAGCAATAAGCAGTACAGGCAACAGCGCAACCACCATACTGGAACTAACCGATGGCAGTAGTTGCTCCTGTTCCTCTTTCTCTTCCATCAGGGGGATGGTCCCAAATTGCCGAAAGCGTTTTCCAAATTCAATACCCGCTATCCAAACAAGTGGAACTGTAACCAGTAATCCATACAACATGGTTTTCCCTATAGAAGCAGAAAAAATAGAGGCGAGACTAACCGGCCCCGGATGCGGTGGTAAAAAACCGTGCGTAACCGATAGTGCAGATGCCATTGGTATGGCTACATATAAGAGAGGCACTTTAGCACTGGCAGCAATGGTAAATACAAAGGGTACCAGGATCACAAAACCGGCATTATAAAAGAGTGGAATCCCTACCAGCAATCCCATCAGTAATACCGCCCACTGTATGCCAGAACGGCCAAACCTGTCCATAAGATACCGGCTGATTACAGTAGCAGCGCCGGTTTTTTCCAGTACCTTCCCCTGCATCGCTCCAAGACAAAGAATAAGCGCCATACTTCCAAGCATGGAACCTACACCTTTTTCAATAGCCCGCATGAGTTCCGGCACCGGCATTCCATTCAGCAAACCGATCAGCAGGGTGGCTGCCAGTAAAGCAAGGAAAGGACTCCATTTGTTGAGCGTCATCCAGAACAGCAAACCTAGTGCCAGCAGAATTACTAGAAATGACATAAGCGTAAAAATTCTTGGTATTGGTTACGGTAGATGGTTCTGTTCATATCATTGGGGTAAATCGAATTATAGCCAAACGGAAGATGAGCTTCCAGTTCTCTCCATTCGTTTAAATAGCCGGCGGCTTTCATCGCAATGGCAATGGCTCCCAACGCGGATGCATCCGCATCTTCCTCCCCCACTTCGATGGTTCGCTCCAGCACATCACTCATTACCTGCACCCACCACCTGCTTCTGGTAAAACCTCCGCTTGCAACTATGCGATGAACCGGTCCGTATACATTTTCTATCCTTTCCAGCAATTGCCTGAAAATAAAACAGATGCCTTCTACCAGGGCTCTTTTGAAATGCGCCTGCCGATGGTGAAAACGAACTCCTGCAAACATTCCACTTGCACCTGCATCCCAAACTGGTGCACGTTCGCCTCCAAAATAAGGCAAACATAAAAGTCCCTCACAGCCTGGCATAACCGAAGCAGCTTCCTGTTCAAATGAATCCAGCAACATTCCAAGCGGTTCTGATTTCCCCATAATTTCTTCTTCCCACCACTGTAAAACAATACCGCCATTATTGGTCGGACCTCCACATACAAAATGAGTGGCATCCAACTGATAGGAGAACAAACCGCTATCAGGATCTGCTTTAAAAGCGGATTGCACCACCCGGATGGCACCACTGGTCCCAATAGTAAGACTTGCAGTACCAGACTGCATCGCTTTACTTCCGATCTGGGCTAAACAGCCATCAGAGCCTCCCAAAACGGGCAGTAGCTGAAGTCCTTCCATTTGAAAACGGTTCTCCTTCCGCATCCATTCAACCGCCTGCACAACAGGCAATTGTTCTTTTTTTACCCCGGTAAGCTCCAAAGCCAACGGATGCCAATCCGCCCTAAGCGGATCATACATTCCGGTAGCAGCAGCTGTGCTGCAATCTGTTTCCCAGAACCCTGTAAAATGATACCAGATATACTCTTTGATACCAACACACTTAAAGGCCCTGTCAAGCAAAGCAGGATCTGACATCCTTAATTGCCATAGTTTAGCCAGGGGGGTCATAGGATGAAAGGGGGTTCCGGTTTCACTGACCAGTTTAAGAACCCTTGGGTCTTTTTTGTATTGATTAACCAACAAAAGACTGCTGGTATCGGCCCAGGTAGAAAGAGGAGTAAGAGGAGTTGCCTGTTCGTCCACCAGCATCAGGCTATGCATGGCAGCACTCAGCGACAGATAAAGTACAGTATCACGTTTACCAATAACCGAAAACGCATCCAGCAGCAGATTTTCTGCCAGGTCCCTTATCTCCTGTGGGTCCAGCTCAGTAGTCGTTCCCTTTGAATAGGATGACTTTGCCTGGTGCAGCAGGTTGCCCTTTTCATCAAGAACAACCAGCTTGGTATGTGTGGTACCCAGGTCAAGTCCGGCAAACAATGGCATATTCGGTATTACTGTCCCGAATATAAGGATACATTTTGAGGTCCTTCAAAGCTTTGTATGTAAAGAGGGAAATAGCGGGTACTGCGACGGTTATTGGCTAATTCATTTTTCAGATAATTCGCCATTGATTCGAGGTGATAGCCATCCCGCTGGTCATAGGCATTCAATATTAAATCCGAAGCTTCCCGTTGAGCCAGTTCCGGCTTATCAAGGTAAAAATAAAGTTTACTCAGAATGAAATGGGTGGCATAACGAAGTTTCCGGTCATGTTTACTATTTCCATCATACTCACGGCGAACTTTTTCAAAATAGGCGATTGCAGGTTGCACTTCCTTCCAGATAGGCTCAACCGATTCATTGGTATTGATTTTGAAAAGTGCATTTTTCACAATACCCCAATTATTCCGGAAACGGTTGTATTCGGGATGTTTGCGATTCGATACCACCCAAACCATATCCGAGACTCTTTTTTCAAGATAGCCATACTGACGGGTAAGGTTACCCGAAAGTTGATATATCGTATTGTAAAGCACTTCTCTGCTAACCTGTGTGGTCAGTACCACCATATTAAGCAACACATTAAATGCGGCAACTTTATTTCCAACTTCAGTTCCCTGATAGGTAAACGTTTGTTGACGATTTACCATCTGGTATTCATCTATCTGTCTTCCGGTATAATCACGGATAAGAACACGGGCTGCATAGGTATAGGTAAGACGGGGAGCATACCACATTCTTTTACTAACAACATTCCCGTTTTTGTCTTTTTTGATTTCCTCCCGCTGGTTAATATCTGATTTGGTAATGATCAGATCTTCCATTTTTAATTGTACGGATACATGTCCATTGGCAGGAAGCCATTTCCAGCCCATGATCTCCAGGCGTTCAGCCGGAGATTCATTCCCAAGCGCCAGTTTCATAAGCGGGCCAATATCACAGGAAAAATCATAGGTTCGAAAACTACTGTCCAGGGGTAACTGTGGAAGCTCCCGATAATTTACCTGGAAGGAAAAGCGGTCGAGGTCTACCCGTTGTGCCATTGAAGTAACAACCAGCACCAAACAGGTAAGGAGTATACTAATCTTTCTCATTAGGAAGGATTGGATTTCTCCCTAAAACGCCCCCGACCCTGCTTTTAGTCTATTTTCCGCGTTTTTTCCACACATTCAGAAAAGTGGATTCCAGACTCAGGAAATAATTATTCCGGGCAATTCGGGTCGCATTTCCAGAAGCCTCCAACCTGGCTCCCAGGTTTAACTTTGTAGCACTGTTGAAAATCAACTGAATAGCTGGTGCAATATCAAGATAATGGGTACCCGGCCCCAACCCCTTCATACCCAGTAATTCAAGGTATAGATTCAGGTTAATCTGCTCATAATCAGAATAGGATTTTGGAAAAAGCAGGTACCCCGCAGACAAACTGTACATCAGGGCATCCTGATCGTGCATATCCCCCATCGTTCTGAATTTTTCATCAAAAACCCGCATATAACTGGCTGTGCCGGAAATAGCCAGCTTATGTAAAAGTTGCGTTCCGATCAAACCAAACTGAATCCCGCTATTGTCTCCATCCAGGTTCATTTCGTCAAAAATCATGTTGTTCCGGCTATAAGCCCCATCTGCAAAAGCAGCCATTCGGAAATGACGATGTATGCCATCTTCAGAAAAAAAACGCTATTTAACATAGCCCTTAACGGATTCCCAGCGTTGCCCTGATTGATAAAAATTGGAAAAAGTAGTACTCACCCGGCCCATCCAGTTTTTATGCAATCCAACCATCAATTCTGGCATGTATCGCTGACGAATCATTCCGGATTGTGGCAAATCTGCAAAACGTGCAGTCAGTTTCGCACTGAGTGATTGAGCCGGCAGGTTGGAGGCAGGATCCGTAAAAACATATAATTCCTGGGCCTGGGTACCAAATGAAAAGAAGAGACACCCAAGTCCAATCCAAAAAACTTTCATCACAATTATTTTAAGCCCTGGCGCAGCACTAATTCCACTTCGCCAGCACTTGGATCAATAGATATGATCCTTCCTGTTCTATCCAGTAAAAATGAGGTTGGTAATTGTTCTATCCCCCATGCTATTGCTACAGGTGCATACCAGCCTCCGGCTTCCCGGGTCTGGACCCAGTTGATTTTATCTGCCGCTACCGCTTTTTTCCAGGCAGCTTCTTCTTCATCCAGGCTGATACCATATATCTCAAATCCCTTTTTCCGATAAAGATCATAGAGGGGTCCCAGTTGTTTATTCGATTTTCTGCAGGGTGCGCACCAGCTAGCCCAGAAATCCACCAGCACATAACTTCCCTTCAAAGCAGATAGTGTTATTTCCTTTCCAGCCAGGTTTTTCAACCGGATCTCTGGCGCCATATCTCCTATTTTCGGTTGCGCATATCCAATAGCAAACGACAATACCAGTAAAACAGAAAGAATCGTTTGTTTCATACAATAAAATTAAAACCGGGTGCCCGAAAACACCCGGATTGTTTCAATTTTAAATCGTCACGTGATAAATGCGGCTCTCGGCCGATAATCCTTCTTTTTTACAGCATTCTCCCGCCTTTCCTGTCTGAACGCAGGACATAGAACTGGATTTACTGAATTTCTTAAACTCCTTTGCAGGAATAAAATTTTTATCAACGATGGTTAAAACCTGCTCCCCGGATAGGCTCTGCTTTTTAACCGACAGAAAATGGAAGGTTTTTCCATTAATGTTCGCATGTTCATCCTGGGCCACAGCCAACTGATCAAAATTACCCGTCAATTGAAGTTTCGCTACAGAAAACCCAGCATCTTCCACTCCTTTGCGCAAAGCATCAATATCAACATTAGCGCCTTCTTTGAATTCAATCAGAAAAGAAGAAGTTTTGATATCCGGTTTAACCGATTTGATAAAGGTTAATTGTTCCAGTGAATTATTAATGGCTTTTGTGCAAAGTGCACAGGTAAGCCCACTCGCCTGTAAACTGGCTTTTGAGAATTGTGCATTGGCATTCATCCCAAACAGCGCCAGTAAACAAGCTAAAATTACTTGTTTCATAAAGCTGTATATTTTGATTTGAATGCTTATTTTTTACAACAGTCCCCGCCTTTGCTGCACTTACCATCTTTACAGCAATTACCTTCCTTGCAGCAATCGCTTCCTTTTTTACAAACACCGTCTTTGCAACAGTCTTTGCAATGATCTGCTTTAGCGTGGTCTTTGGTGCACTTACCGTCTTTGCAGCAATCAGCAGTTCCATCAGTAGCAGTGGCAGAAGCAGTTGCGACTTTCCGGTCGTATTTGCAGCAGCCATGTAAGTTATCATACACAGCCTGTTCTGCAGTAAACTTTTCGGTGTCATAGCCTGAATTTGCAATTGCCTGCTGGATTTTATCGGAAGAGGTTTTTTTAGCCTTATAACTTACCTGCAATACCTTGGTTTCTTCATTCCAGTCGGCACTGGTTGCTCCGGCATTGGAAGCTGCCGTTTCGATGGTCTTTTTACACATGCCACAGTTACCCCAAACCTTAATAGATTCGGTTTTCTTCTGGCCAAAAGCAATTGTAGTTACAAATAAGAAGGATACTAAAGTGATGAGTTTCATGATTGTTGAATTTGAGATTTAATGAATAGATAGTAGGTCAGACTGGAAGTCTGCATAGCATAAACCATCTTAATCTCAAATTCTGAAAACGCAATAAAGCGACTGAAAACCTGGGTCTACACCAATGGGCGGCCCATGCGCCGGAGGTAATACAACTGCTTTCAAATCAGTTACGGGCTGCAGCCATTCATTCCAGGGGGCCGGATTCAAAATTGCTACAGGAGCTTCAATCTGGTAATAGGTTCCGGCTGCTTTCTGATCATCGTCAACTTTAACCAGTTTAACCTCATCCTTGCAGCAATGCGCAAATTCCTCTGTTTTAGGCATGCCAGATTTACCGCAGGTGCCTTCCTCTTTTTCATGGGCAAAAACATGCAGACTCGCATCTGCAATCCGTCCCATACAGTGATGAATCTCTACCAGCAGTCCACTGGATACCAGCAGGTACAGAAAGGCCAATGATATGGTTAACAGTTTTTTCAACATAGCAAAGCTACTCTCTTTTTTAAGATTTCAAAGTCTGGCACTGTTAAAAACGTCTGATCTATGTCAGTTTACGAAGCTCCAGAAGATACCGACACGGATCATAAGTCCCTGGTACGGATAATTGGGTGCAGCCAGGTTATTGTTATAAAAGCCGAAAACTCCGTTTTTGGAAACAGCCGTATTCAGGTTTTCAGCCCTGACATAAGCGGCAAAACTGCGAATCCTGAAATGTACATAGGCAGCAATATCGGGGAAGTTCAACTTCAGGGTAGCGGTATCCTGGAAATAGAACCGGGTTAACAGGGGAGAATAAAAATCAGCCTTATAGGCAGTATGATACTTACCCTCCAATCCGGCTGCAAATCGAAGATTCTTGAAACCCAGCGTACCTTCATACCCAAACCGGTGATGGGTGAACAACAATGGCATATTAACCGGTCCATCCCCTGCCCGCTGTTGCAATTGCACCCGCGCCATCCAGTTCCAGCGACGTCCTACTCTAAAAGTTTTCTCCGCGCTCACTTCAAGTACATTGAATAATGCCGATGCTTGTGCGGGTTTATAAAAATCAGTGAAATAGGAAAAATTACTCACCAGGTAATAACTGGCCGAAAGGTTCCAGCGTTTTAACGGGTTATCCAATGAACCGTATATCCGGGTAATATTTTCTTTATTAAGGGATGGTAAAGCAACCAGGCTGAAGCTGCTGCCAGGTTCGAAAATGTAGGAAGGCGTCCGGTTCACATTCTGAAAGCCTGCCTGGATATATCCAAGCTGTTTACTAATGTATCTTTTGACACTTGCATTCAGATCAAAATCAGCGTTGTTATAACCAGCCAGGTAGAATTTACCATTGGCTTCAAGGTCCCATTTCTGGTTCCGCGTTTTATTCCGGTATTCACCATGAATAAATAAGTTATAGAAGGTTCTCTTTCCGTCAGTAAAGGTTCCCGTCATGTTTTGAAGGGATATACCAGCTTTCAAAAACTGGCGGGCATTTTTTTCATCCGGAAAACTGTATAACGAAAAATCATTGATCACATCATTCCATGACTCTTCTATTGAAAAATCATTGGCTGGCCGCACCAGGAAATCATAGTTTTTGATATAGAAACTATCCTGGGGCTGACGGTCAAAATACCGGTATCGATGCCGGTTGTATTGCAGGTTGTATTCGATCCTGAGCTTAGGATAAAAAAGCGGTATTACGGATGAGTCTGTAACGATGCTGTCTTTCCTGCCAAGGTCATACTGTTGTCTTAGCAAATATGTAGTGGTTCTTTGCCTGCTTCCCGTATTCAGCGCGCTGTTTAAGACGTTTCGGCGATAGGGAACATAATCGCCCAGTTGTACAGGTATCGCACTGCGTTCCTGGTAGCTCACCAGGTCACCCATATAATCATAATCATCCTGCAATCCACCGTTTTCATTGGCCTGCATGGAATTGGATAGTGCTATAAAATAGAGATGATATCGTTTATTACGGGATGTATAATCCGAGTTGAAAAGATAACGGCTATGGTTAGTCGATTGATTTTTGAACATTCCCAAACTGTTAACCAGGTTGTACTGAAATGCAAAATTCCAGTTGGGTTTGATGTTCTGGGTATGCATTACATTGATGATCTGTTCAGCATTGCTTCCCAGCAGATAACCCAGTTCAGAATAAGGGCGGGTAGTCTGAAAAAACCGCACCTGGTCCAGTCGCAGTTTATATGGATCAAATGCATGAAAACCAGGATCCCAGCCACTTTTCAGAATAGGATTAAATCCCAGCGGCCTGGCTGCCAGTCCTAAGTTCCCCAGGTACACATGATTGGCAGGAACCGGGAATCTTTTATAAAAATCAACAATGGAAGAGTCAAGACGCTGGACTGTAGAGGTATCGAGATAGCGAAACCAAATAGTGATGGAATCTTCATTGCTATCCCGTCGTTTCAAACTATCCTGCGTGGTAGAACCTCCTCGCATACCCCCGCCTCCCATACCCGGCAACCGCCGCATGGGATTTTGCGCATAGGCATCCACGATACCCAGCAAACAAAGGAAAAGCATGCTATAAACTAAACGTAAAAGCATCAGATCACTTGAACCAGTTCCTTAAAGATGGCGGTCAGTTTGGGCTCAGCTGCCGCAGCCGCTTCGAGCACTTCCTGGTGCGTAATGATATTTTCTTCCTCCCGGATTCCCAGATCGGTAATTACACTGATGGCGAATACCTGCATATCCATATGGCGCGCAACGATCACTTCCTGCACGGTACTCATACCAACCGCATCTGCTCCGATCAGGTGCAGCATTTTGTATTCTGCCCGGGTTTCAAAAGTTGGCCCGGTTACTCCCACGTATACACCCTGGTGTACGTTTATGCCTAACCGTGCCGCAATTTCCTGCGCTTTTACAATCACCTGCTTGTTGTAGGGTTCACTCATGTCAGGAAATCGCGGCCCCAGTTCCGCTTCGTTTTTTCCAATCAGGGGATTGACAGCAAATAAACTGATCTGATCGCGGATGATCATGAGATCGCCAACATTAAATGCCGGATTCATTCCTCCTGCAGCATTGCTGAGTAATAAGGTATGTACCCCCAGCAGTTTCATCACCCGTATCGGATAGGCTACCTCACTGGCAGAATACCCTTCATAGTAATGAAACCGGCCTGACATAGCAAGTACTTTTTTATTTCCAAGCTGACCAAAAATCAATTTGCCGCTATGCCCTTCTACTGTTGAAACCGGGAAATGTGGCAGGTCCTGGTAAGGGATTTCTTTCTCCACTTTCAGTTCGGCCACCAGGTTACCCAGGCCGCTACCCAACACAATACCAACTTCCGGCCGAACGGAGCATTGCCCCTGGATATACGCGACCGTTTCTTTTAACTGGTCCATCAATGCTGACATATCGAATTTTTCCGCAGTTTTTTTTGCAGTAGCTACGGGGCGCAAATATAAGGATTGCAGTCCCGTAGCCGGCGCCTCTCCCCTAACTATATGTCATTTTTAAGAGTCCAGTCCGCCAATTTGTGTACAAATCCTGGCATGGCACCATAGTTGACCTATCGAATAATCCGCAGCTGCCCTATGTAAAACAGGCAGTATGTGTTATTTTGTCATAACAACAGACGAATATGAACGAACGGAACTTTTTCTTTAGGCCGGAAGACGAAATGGACTTTATCCCCATAATTCCCCTGAATGAACATGAAAGCGATGATGGATCCACACTGGAAATTACTGGGGACTTGCCGATTCTTCCCCTGCGCAATACGGTACTGTTTCCTGGTGTGGTATTACCGATTACAGTGGGTCGCGATAAGAGTATCAAAGCAGTAAATGATGCCTATAAGGCAGATAAACTGGTAGGAGTACTGGCGCAGAAGGACAGCAATGTAGAGGACCCCAAACAAAACGACCTGGAAGCAATCGGAACGGTTGCTAAAATCGTTAAGCTGATCAAAATGCCCGATGGTGGCACCACTGTCATCATCCAGGGTAAACGTCGGTTCAAACTGGAAAGTTTCACTACCGAAGAGCCTTATTTCAGAGCCAAAGTTGCACTCCTGGAAGAAGGAGAAGCACCGGCAGATGATCAGTTTGCAGCGTATGTGGCTAATATAAAGGACCTTGCCACGCAGATCATCCAGCTCTCTCCGAATATTCCATCGGAGGCGGCCATCATTCTGAAAAATATTGAGAACCCTGCATTTCTTATCCATTTTGTATCCAGTAACCTCAATACCGAATTACATGAGAAGCAAAAAATTCTGCAATCCAACGATATCGGGGAAAGAGCAGATATTCTTATGCAACTCCTGCAGCGGGAATTACAGTTCGCCGAGCTCAAGAACAAACTTACCAATAAAACAAAAACGGAGCTCGACAAGCAGCAGCGGGAATACTTTCTGCAGCAGCAGATGAAGAGCATCAAGGAAGAATTGGGGGGCGACAGCAACGAGCTGGAGATTAAGGAAATGCGGAAAAAGGCTGAACAGAAAAAATGGCCAAAAGCAGCAGCTGAGATGTTCCAGAAAGGGATTGAGAAACTGGAACGCATGCACCCCTCCACCCCGGATTATTCCATCGTATACAACCACCTCGACCTGATGCTGGATCTTCCATGGGAAGAATATACGGAAGATGCTTACGATCTGGAACATGCGAAAAAAGTACTGGACCATGATCATTATGGCATGGACAAAATCAAGGAACGAATCCTGGAATACATTGCGGTACTGAAATTGAAGGGCGATATGAAGAGCCCGATCCTCTGTTTCGTGGGCCCTCCGGGTATTGGTAAAACATCGCTTGGCAGAAGTATTGCCAGCGCCATCGGACGTAAATATGTTCGCCTGGCCCTGGGAGGTTTACACGATGAGAGTGAAATAAGGGGGCACCGCAAAACCTATATCGGCGCGATGCCTGGCCGAATACTGCAATCCATCCGGAAAGTAAAATCCTCCAACCCAGTAATGATCCTGGATGAGATCGATAAAGTGGGAGCCGATCACCGGGGAGACCCCTCCTCTGCCCTGCTGGAAGTGCTGGATCCGGAGCAGAATCATACGTTCTACGATAATTACCTGGAGCTGGAGTACGACCTGAGTAAAGTATTGTTTATTGCTACCGCTAACAATATAAATAACATCCAGCCGGCACTACGAGATCGCCTGGAAATCATTGACCTTAGCGGATATGCGGTAGAAGAAAAAGTGGAGATTGCCAAAAGGCATCTTATCCCCAAACAGAAAGAAGCGCATGGACTGGACAAGGTAACCATTCGCATCAGTGATAAGGTCCTTGAAAAGGTGGTGGAAGATTATACCAGGGAAAGTGGTGTGCGGGAACTGGATCGTCAGCTGGCTGCCATTATGCGGAATGTTGCAAAGGAAGTGGCCATGCATGGAAAAGCGAAACCAACCCTTACTATTGCTGATATCACCGAAATCCTGGGTAAACCCCGCTACAGTAATGAAATCTACAAAACGGCCAACATGCCGGGAGTAGCTGTTGGACTCGCATGGACCTATGTTGGCGGCGACATTCTTTTTATAGAAACTACCTTGAGTGAAGGAAAGGGAGAACTGAGGCTGACAGGAAACCTGGGGAATGTGATGAAAGAAAGTGCCTCAACGGCCCTCACCTACCTGCAGGCCAATGCAAAAAAACTGGGTATTGATCCTGAATTGTTTCAGAAAAGAAATATTCATATTCACGTTCCTGAAGGTGCTGTACCGAAAGATGGTCCCAGTGCCGGCGTTACCATGTTAACGGCATTAACCTCCGCCTTTACGGGTAGAAAGGTAAAACCTTACCTGGCGATGACAGGTGAGATCACTTTACGTGGACAGGTATTACCCGTTGGTGGAATCAAAGAAAAAGTACTGGCGGCAAAAAGAGCCGGATTAAAAGACATTATTCTATGTTGGCAAAATGAAAAAGATGTGGAAGAAATCGATCCTAATTTTATCAAAGGATTAAACTTCCACTATGTAAAACAAATGCAACAGGTTTTAGACCTGGCTTTACAATAATTTTAATAAACAATCCAACGAGTTCGTTGTAATTATTACGATTGAAATTTTTCATGTTGGTTGTTTTAGGGTTAATGATCCCCCATGTCAATGGGGGATTTTCTTTATTTTACCAGCTCAACCCGGCTAGCTGAATGCAATTGCTGAAATCTCTAATCATTTTCTTATCTGCCACTTATTTAGTTGGGGCCTGTTTTACAGTACAGGCGCAAACTGCCGGAGGTCAATCCATCTTTAGTTTTCTACGCCTGCCTACCGGAGCCCAGCAAAGTTCAGTAGGGGGCGAAACTACCAGTCTGATCAGTCGCGATCTTGGCATAATTAACCAAAACCCTGCTCTCCTCAGGCCCACACACCATAGCCAGTTCTCGCTCAGTTTTACTCCAATGCCGGCGGGAATCAAACAATACTATCTGTCGGCAGCTGTCTACAAAGAAAAAATCGCCACGAGTTTTGCCGCGCAGGTTCAATACATAGGGTATGGATCTATTCCGCAAACCGATCCTTCAGGCAACGAGTTGGGTAATTTTAATCCCCGCGATTACCAGGTGCAATTGACGGCCTCCAGGCGGTATCTCGACAAATGGTATTACGGAGGCTCGTTACAGTTTATTCAGTCGAATTATGGCGCTTACCGGTCAAGCGGGATGGCAATTACACTGGGCATGAATTATTACGATAGTTCCCGGCAATTCCAGGCGGGTTTGGTTATGAAACACATGGGAGTGCAATTGAGGAGTTTTGTACCAGGGCAAACAGAGAACCTTCCTTTTGAACTGCAGGCTGGAATCACCAAACGATTGTCCAGGGCACCCCTTCAATTTTCGGTAACCCTACGCGATTTGCACCGGTTGATTCTTTATAAACCAGACAGCACCATTTCAACAGCCGACCAGGTTTTTCAACACCTGGTGTTGGGTGCACAGGCATTTATCGGGGATAAAATTGAACTGGGGATCGGGTATAACCATTTGCGCCGAAGAGAATTATCGATCGCCAATACCAGCAATGGATTTACCGGCTTCTCCTTTGGAGCAGGCCTCCTTCTCAACCGCTTCCAGTTCCGTTATGCCAGGTCGTTTTACACAAACGTGAAGGGATACCATCAGGTAAGTGTGAATTATGAATTATGAGTTAGGAATTATGAATTAGGAATTGGTTTAGTAATTCCTAATTCATAATTCATACTTCCTAATTATAAATAGCTCAGATTCGTCTTGGGGCTTAGCGTCAACAGTGTTTCATACATCAACCGAATGGTTTGTTCGATATCATTCTTATGCAGCATTTCCACAGTAGTATGCATGTACCGCAACGGGATGGAAATTAAAACTGATGGACAACCATCATTGGCATAGGCAAAGGAATCGGTATCGGTTCCGGTGCTTCTGCTCACTGTTCGAATCTGCAAGGGGATCCCTGTTTTCTCAGCCACCTCCTGCACGAGGTACAATAATTTATTATGAACAGCCGGACCGAAAGTGGGCGAAGGACCTTTGCCACAAACCACATCCCCTTCAATCGCTTTACTGATCATGGGCGTGGAAGTATCGTGGGTCACATCAGTAATTATGGCAATATTGGGTTTTATCCTGCGGGCGATCATTTCAGCACCCCGCAGCCCAATCTCTTCCTGCACGGCATTCACCACGTACAATCCATACGGAAGTTTCTTTTTATTTTCTTTCAGCAGTCTGGCCACTTCCGCGATCATCACCCCGCCAATGCGGTTATCAAAAGCGCGTGCAACATAATACCCATTGGCCAGTTCATCAAAACCATCCTGGTACGTTACAACAGCGCCAACATGGATTCCCAGTTCTTCCACTTCTTTTTTAGATCTCGCCCCGCAATCCAGGAAGAGGTTATCCACTTTTGCTACGGGTTCTTTCTGATCTGGATTGGATAAACGGGTATGAATAGCCGGCCATCCGAATACAGCTTTAACCGGTCCTTTTTTACCGTGAATGAATACCCGTTGTGAGGGAGCGATCTGGTGATCAACACCACCGTTACGCTTAAGGTATAATAAGCCCTCGGGGTTGATATAGTTGACAAACCAGCTGATCTCATCCGCATGTGCTTCAATTACCACTTTAAAGGGAGCATCTGGGTTCACAACACCAACTGCGGTTCCATAAGGATCCACAAAATGCGTATCAACAAAAGGCTTGATATACTCCAGCCAAACTTTTTGTCCCTCCGCCTCAAAACCAACCGGAGAAGGTGTATTCAGATAATTTCGCATGAACGCATACGACTTTTCGGTAAGAATCGGTTCGGGTTTCTTTTCTTTCTTTGCTTTTGCCATGGGGCCATTGATTTAAGTTCTCAAATATACTATCTACAGCGTTCCAAGTCCTACCAGTATTGCCTGTACCAGCATCATACCGTCAATACCAGCGAGGTAAATATAATCGTTGTTGATTTTTTTTGTCTGTTGGATCACAAATCGGGTCAACGCTGCCGATAACAGCATCGCATGAAAAAACGGATAATTCCCTGTACGAAATAGCTGCCCGAGGGAAATAACCAGAAAAAGAACCAATAAGCCATCAGCCAATTGGTAGGTTGCTTTGGTTCCGAGCCGAACAGGAAGGGTCCGGATTCCATTGACTGCGTCCAATTCCTTATCTCTGAGGTCGAACAACAGGCAGAGTACAAACATAAACAGGAAACGTCTTATAAAAACCAACCAGTAACTGGTCATATCCACTCCCTGTTGATCTGCCGGGAACCACACAGTAACCAGGGTCCACTCAAGCGACAGTAATACAATCTTTAGCAATCCGTATTCTTTTAACGGCTTTCGCACCATCGGTAACAAGGGAAAAGAATAAAGACTTGCCAAAACTGCCAATACAACAAGTACCACAAAATGGCGGGGTTCCAGCCAGAACATACTGATACCAATCAGTACCAGGCCGAACCCGATTAATATTTTTTGTGTGGTACGGTTGCGAATCGACCAATCCTGCCGTTCACTATGAAAAGCATGTTGTTTCTTGAAGAAATAGTGAAGATTATATTGTAATAAAGTAGCTCCGAAAACAAAACTGTAAAGCGACCAGTGACCGGATTTTAGTCCGAGTAGCAAATTCGTTTCCCAACAAAGAGCAACTGCACAAAGTCCGATGAAAACAGCGCTGAAGAGTAAAAAGTCTGCGAGGTTCCGCATGCTGCAAATCTACTGCCCCAAGAGTACAATCGGTTCGGTAGTTACAGTATCACTAACATTACCCGCTCTGTCTTTTACCGCAATCCGAAAAACGATTGTGTCGTTGGCATCGTTGCCACCCTGGTTGTTTTGAATTTGTTTATAGTAGGCAAACCGATCAAGACGCAATTCAATTTCACCACTTCTCTTCTCAGGAAATTCAGGAAGTGACCCAAATGCAGGTGGATAATTGGGTCCTCCAATCACGGAACGAACATTCTGCAAAACGGCCTGGTAGTAAATGGAGGAATCCCGAACACCAGAGAGATCGCCTTCTTTATCCGTATATTCCAGGGTGACAAAAAAGATCGCTTCATTATCTGCAGGCACTACCCTACTCTGATTCTTAACCGTCAACGTAGGTTTGGTTTCAAATTTATCTTTGCTGCATGCTGCAAAAGTCACCAGTAGTATAAAAAGAGGTACCAGTTTCTTAATCATAAAGCGTCTATATTGTGAACGAATTTATCAACAACCCGTTGATTTACCTAACATGCGCAGTGAATTGATTCATAAAATTTTCTCAACTCCTGCCAGTCAGCAGGATGCTCTGATCCTGGATGTTTTCCTATACCAATATGAAAACAATCCCGTGTACAAAAGGTTTTGCGACTCGATTAACAGGAAGCCTGCTCAAGTTAGAACGAAGGAAGAAATCCCCTTTTTGCCCATCCGCTTTTTTAAAACACATGTAATTAAATCAGGAAACTTCCAGGAGGAAGAATGGTTTGAAAGCAGTGGCACAACGGGAACCATTAACAGCCGGCATTTTGTACGATCACTTGATTTGTACAGGGAAAGTTTCACGCGGTGCTTTAACGAGTTTTATGGGCATGCCTCCGAATGGTGCATAATCGGGTTACTACCCTCCTATCTCGAGCGCCAGCATTCCAGCCTGGTAGTAATGGTAGATGAATTAATCCGACAGAGTGCTCATCCTGAAAGCGGATTTTACCTGTACGACCAGGAGAAACTTAAAGAAACCTTGCTGCGCCTACAGGCTACCCGACAGAAAGTTTTATTGTTTGGGGTAACATTTGCCCTGCTGGATTTTGCAGAAGCTTATTCATTCCCCCTTCCTGCGGTTACCATTATGGAAACAGGCGGAATGAAAGGCCGGAGAGAAGAAATCACCCGTGCAGCACTTCATGAACGGCTGGCCACCAGTTTTCCGGGAGCCGCTATACATTCTGAATATGGCATGACTGAACTGCTTTCCCAGGCTTATTGCGGAGATAATGGACATTTTTTTTGTCCCGATTGGATGCAGATACTACTCAGGGAGGAAGACGACCCGCTCAGCCTGCTCCCCTCCCCTGTTAACCAACCCGTGTTTGAGGGCAAAGCTGGAGTGATCAATATAATTGACCTGGCTAACCTTGATTCCTGTGCTTTTATTGCTACAGATGATATGGGCAAACGCTACGCAAACGGAGGATTTGAAGTACTCGGAAGGGTCGATAACAGCGATATCCGCGGATGCAGTTTATTGACGGTCTAAAAAAAAAATTAAAATTTCACGCAGCAATTTAAAATATCCGGTAGTCTTATTATGCAGGTGGATATTATTACGTTATCTGCTAACTGACCAAATCTTACTGCTACTTGCTTACCAGCCACTAACCGGGGACCTTAGGGTTCCCGGTTTTGTTTATTCAAAGAAGAGCTCATCTACAAATACCCAGCCCGGTGTTCCCTTTCCAGGATGCCAGGATGGCAGTACAGGAAGATGTTTTACAATGATTTTCAATTGTTTATATTTCTTTTCAGGTAATTTTACAGAATATATCTTTTGATACTGCACCGTATCCATGGTGTGTTGACGGGGTATTTCCTTAGCCACCAGCTGTGGTTTTCCATCCTGTTCGGCACCCCAAACCTGGATTTCTTTTGGCGGCATGATATAACTGCCCACTCCTACAAGTGTACTTACTGACAATATCTGCAGGTTTCGGGGTTCTTTAAATTCCACCTGAACTTCCAGGTCCTTGTCTTTATAACCCAACCATTTGCCGCTCCTGAAATTTCCATCTCCTTTTACTTCATCAATCAGGGTTTGCGCCCCGGAACCTTTGTAAGATGGGTCGGGTGCTGTAAGCAATCGAATCGAATCGGGTTTACCACCTGTTCCAAAAAACTGCCGGCTTACCGTGGCGCTGCTGATCCAGCCTTTTTTGAAGGCCCGGGCCTTCACCTGAGTGCTTTTGGAAATGGTAATGGGACCTTTATACACAGGTGACTGCAAGCTGTCGGGCTCAGACCCATCCAATGTATACCGTAAGTCTGCCCCTTGAACAAAATGCTTGAGTTTGAGTTCGAAAGGCTGACTGAAAATCTGCTCATCGTTCTGCACAATGGGTGGATTCAATTGAATAAGTATAGTATCACCTGCAAAACCAGTTTCCAGCCGGGTTTCACCCCATGCTTTTTGAAGCGTCGTTACATCTTCCGGCTTAACACCGGTGCTCCAGCAATACAGTGATTTTACCGGTATTGGGTTTGAGTTTAAACCCGAAGTTGTTACGGCAGTACCAGACAAACTCAGTTCACGCAAAGAAGGAAGTTGTTTCAACACCGGCAATGCTTTATCCGTGATGCCACTGAAGGAAAGATTCAGGTTCCGGAGATTGGGAAACTGTTTAAGCAGTTCCAGGTCTTCATCGGTTACCGGCATCCGGTTCAGGTTTAAATGAACCAATTGTTCTTTTATCTGCAACAGATCTTTTAATTCTTCCGGCTTAAACTGGCTGGCACCAAAATAATTCACTTCCAGTGCCGGCGATTCTGCCGCAATCGGTTGTACTATCCGGTAGTGAGAATTGAGTTTTTCGATCACGGATTCAGATGCAGGAGAAAATGCATAAACTGCTTCTTCCCCACTTACAAACAATGAAGCCGTGAGTAAACGAAGACTATCCGTCTCCGGTAAATCTGCCAGTTTACCATCCATACTGGAACCTGATTTTATCCAGTGATACAGTATGGCGATCTCCTCGTCGGTAAGCTGAGGTTTACCTTTTGGCGGCATGTGTTCCTTGTGATTAAGCGGTAGATGAACACGTTGTAACAACAGTCCGTATTCCTTGGCCGTAGTGTCCCAGAGCAGCCCATTTTTTCCTCCTCTCAACAGTGATGCAGCTGTTTCCATTACCAGTTCCCCTTTGGCCTTTGAACTGTTATGACAGCTTACACATTTTGCTTCCAGGATGGGTTGGATTACATGATCAAATACAATAGCATCTTCAAATGCAACAGGCGGACTGCTTTCCGTTCCCTTTACCGGGGCCAGCAGGAAATCATCCCCATGCGTTAATACTGCGCCCTGATGACCTGTCAGGATTAATCCCACTATCATTAAGGCACTGGATACAGATAACGGTATTCTCCGGGATTGCATCCATTTGCGCAAATGATACCAAACCAATGCAAACAGGGATAGAAATACACCACCCAATTTGTGCAGGGTAACGGCGTCGGAACCATATCCTTCTTCCCGGGATAAAATCCAACCAAATAAAGCAGAGAAAACGGTAAGGTTAAGGGTACCTAACCATAGTAGATCCATTCCGTCTGAATTATTCCGGGCCTGTGGCATCCACTCGAAAATCAGCAACAGTAATAACAATACAATAGGAAAATGCAGCAACAAGGGATGCATTCTTCCGGCTACCTGGAGCCAGGAAGGAATTACTACCCATTGCTCAGCAAGAACAAAAAACAATAAGAGTGTATTGGCTGCAAAAGCCAGGTTATACAGGAGAGTTTTCCAGGTACGCATCAGGCGATTATATCTTTTACTACGGTTCCTGCCACATCGGTTAATCGATAGCGGCGACCCAGGTGTTTAAATGTAAGACGTTCATGATCCAGGCCCATCAGGTGTAAAACAGTCGCATGGAAATCATTCACATGCACTGGATTTTGTACGATGTTATATCCGAATTCATCGGTTTCTCCATATACGCCGGGTTTTACTCCACCACCTGCCATCCAGATGGTAAAACAACGCGGATGGTGATCCCGTCCATAATTATCTCTTGCTAACGGGCCCTGGCAATAATTGGTGCGGCCAAACTCACCTCCCCAAATTACCAGGGTTTCATCCAGTAATCCTCTTTGTTTCAGATCGGTAATCAGTGCAGCTGAAGCCTGGTCGGTATCCATTGCCTGTCCACGGATTTCTCCCGGCAGGTTTCCATGCCCATCCCATCCCTGGTGATACAACTGAACAAAGCGCACCCCATTTTCAGAAAGTTTGCGCGCCAGCAAACAGTTGGCTGCATAGGTACCCGGAACTAGGCAATCCGGACCATATAACTTGACAATCGATTCCGGTTCTTTACTCAGGTCAGTAACCTCAGGAACAGCAGTCTGCATCCGGTAAGCCATTTCATACTGCTGTACTTTGGCATTGATTTCCGGATCTCCAAAGGCTTTGAAATTTTCGTTATTCAGGGCGGCCAGCTGATCCAGCATAGAACGACGATCCATCTTGGTTATAGCTTCCTGGTTATTGAGATACAATACCGGATTTTCGCCACTGCTGAACTGTACTCCCTGGTGTACGGAATCCAAGAATCCGTTGGTCCAAAGCTTGGAGTATACGCCCTGTCCATTGCCTCGTCCTTTTGATAAAAGCACACAATAAGCTGGCAGGTTCATATTTTCACTACCCAGTCCATAGCTCAACCAGGCACCCATACTTGGACGGTTGCCCACCTGCGCACCGGTCTGGAAAAATGTAAGAGCGGGGTCATGATTGATTGCTTCTGTGAACATACTCTTCACAAAACAGATTTCATCCGCCACTTTTGCGGTATGAGGCAGCAGCTCACTGATCCAGGCACGGGCCTGTCCGTATTGAGCGAACTTGAAGGTGGAGCCTGCCAATGGAAACTTCGACTGATCTGCAGTCATCCCGGTCAATCGCTGCCCCATTCGAATGGAAGCAGGCAGATCTTCTCCGAAACGCTCGTTCAGCATAGGCTTGTAATCAAACAGGTCCAGTTGTGATGGCGCTCCATTCTGAAACAAATAAATGACGCGTTTCGCTTTGGGGGCAAAATGCGGGAGTCGCTGTAAAACGGCTTCTTCTGTTTCTTTTCCGGAAAAAAGATCGGGAATCAGCAGCGAACCCAATGCCACAGAACCAATACCCAAACTCATGCGGCTTAAAAAACGCCGCCGGTTCATATTGAGATGATGTTGATACAATTCTTTTTCCATAACTACGATTTTACGATTGCCTCTTCCATATTGTACATGAGATTGATAGTCTTCATAAGTGCCGCCTGTGCTACCGGATCCAGGTTGTGGTCCTGCGGGTACTCTCCTACTTTAAGGGTGCCCTTTGCATCCAGCTGTCCTGCCCGGAAAAGCTCCAGCTGCTCTTTATGATACCGGGTCAGGATCGATATTTCTTCTTTTTCCGGAGTGCGACAAAGAATACGACGGAACGCCGTTTCAATATTCGTTTGTGCATCTTTGTTAGTACTTATGAGCTTCTGTGCAAATACACGGGATGCTTCCAGTATAGTCGGATCATTCATCATGGCCAGCGCCTGCAACGGCGTATTGGTTTGTAAACGGGTTACCTCACATTGATCGCGGTTACTTGCATCAAACAGAATCATGGAAGGTGAAGGCACTGTTAATTTGATGAATGTGTACAGCCCCCTGCGGTATAATTTTTCTCCCTTATCCTGCTTATAGGTGGCCAATTCACCTCTGCCTGAAGTAGCACTTTCCCAAAGCCCTGCCGGTTGATAGGGTTTAACACTTGGCCCCCCAATTTTTTTAACCAGCAGTCCACTGGATGATAGTACCAGGTCACGAACAAACTCAGCTTTCAACCGGGTTCTGGGAGCATGCGACAAATAGATATTCTCAGGGTCTTTTTCCAATGCCTTTTCGCTGACCCTGGCAGATTGGCGGTAGGTATTGGAACTAACGATTTTTTTGATGATGTATTTGATATCCCAGTTATGTTCCATGAATTCAACCGCCAGCCAGTCGAGCAGTTCGGGATGTGAGGGAAGTTCACCCTGCATACCGAAATCGCCACTGGTTTTTACCAGTCCCTTTCCAAAAAACTCCTGCCAGAGTTGGTTCACGAATACCCGGGCTGTAAGCGGATTGTTTTTGTCTACTGTCCATTTAGCCAATCCGAGGCGGTTTCTTGGTAATTGCACTGTATCGTATTTCATCACTACCGGTAGCGCCATCGGCTGCACGCGTTCAGTTGGATGGTCATAAACGCCACGGTTTAATACATACGTGGGACGAATGGTATCCAATTCCCCCATTACGGAAACAGAAAGTGAACTGGTATCCTCCCGGTTTATAAAAGACAGGGTCGATTGGAGTTCCTCATTGGTAAGTGTCAGAATAGGATTCTTGGCGGGCTTGGAAATAGAAACATCACCCTCATAACCGACTTCATAGGTATTATTAAAAAAGGCAAACAGACTGAAATAATCCTTTTGCGAAATCGGATCATATTTATGATCGTGGCACTGGGCACATTCAGCCGTAAGTCCCAGTAACCCTTTGGTGTAGGTTTTCGTTTTGTCAAGCACATATTCAATCCGGTATTCTTCCGGGATTACGCCACCTTCTTCCGTGTATTTATGATTCCTGAAAAAAGCGGTAGCTAAAACCTGTTCCTTTGTTGCATTTGGTAATAAATCGCCCGCCATTTGCCAGGTGACAAACTGATCGTAGGGCATATTTTCATTGAATGCTTTAATAACCCAGTCGCGCCAGGGCCATTGCGTCCGGATATTATCATCCTGATAACCATAACTGTCGGCATACCTTGCAATGTCCATCCAGTGAACGGCCATTTTTTCCCCATATTGGGGAGCTGCCAAAAGCGTTTCCACCAGTTTTTCGTACGCATTTTCGGATTTATCATTAAGAAAGCGCTCAATAAGAGCTTCATCAGGTGGTAATCCGGTCAAATCCAGGCTCACCCTTTTCAGCAGTCTTTCCTTATCCGCTTCTTCATTCATGGACAATCCTTTCTCTTTCAGCCGGGCCAGAATGAAATAATCAATCTCGTTTTTTGCAAGAGCTGATTTCACCTTGGGCAACTCCTGCTTCTCCGGTTTAACAAAAGCCCAGTGTGGTTCATATTCTGCGCCCTGCTCAATCCATTTTTTCAGGATGTCGATTTCTTCTGCTGACAGGGCACCGAGATGGGAATCGGGAGTTGGCATTATGTAATTAGGATCAGAAGAGATTACCCGTTTGAAAACCTCCGATTCCTCAGGTTTACCAGGCACCAATGCAAATGCCCCCTTGGTTTCTTTCAGGGGAGCAAAGGCAAACTCGGGAAGATCCAGTCTTAAACCGGCTTCCAGTTTATTTTGATCCGGGCCGTGACATTTGAAACATTTGTCAGACAATATCGGCCTGACATGGTAGTTATAACTAATATTACCTGAATCAGACAGGCCTTCTCCGGTACTATTCAGACAGGCAGTAAATGCAATCGCTGCTACAATCAGACAACAAACAGCGACCAAGATTTTTCTCCTCATTTTCTATGGCTTATGGTCGTTTTCAAATTTACGCAAACAAAAGAGCTTCCTCTTATACTGCATTGTCAAAAACACAGCCTATTTTATCAGTGCAGGTTCTTTATATTTTGTAACTTAAACACTTCATTCAGTTTCCCTACCCGCTGGCACTGTTTTTTTGTAGCAAGTTTCATTCATTCTTAAAACGACTTTCTATGAAAGATTGGCTTAGAACCCTGATCGCAGGATATGGTGCATACAAATGGGGCGGCGGCTGCCTTGGTACAATTGTAGTTTTCCTTATTCTCTATTGGTTACTTGGTGCAGTAGGATGTTAGGCCTCCGACCCATAATTTTCCTGCTGACTATACTATTCCTGGCCTTGCTGGGAGTTGGTATCGTTCGCTATTGGTTAAAATCCAGAGATGTTGCCGAAACCATTAAAGACCGAATTTCAACCTGGGTTAAGGAGGAAACCAGTGGCCAGTACAAACTCAGCATTGGCGACCTGCATATTGATCCTGAAAAACAAAGTATACTGGTCAGTGAGATAGTATTCCATCCTGCTGACAACATTAAAAGTGCAGGCATTTTGTACAAATTCAGACTGGAAAACCTGCTGATCAACCAGGTTACTCTCAGCTCCTTACTGGAATCCAGCTTACTTGATCTATCCAATATAACCATTGCTGGTGGGGAATTTGAGATCATACGGCATGCTGACAAAAATGATGATTCAACTACCGGAAAACCCAAAAAAAAGTTCTCCAAAAAAGGATTACAGGGCATAAAAATCGATTCTATTCAACTTTCACAACTTGATCTGGTATATCAGGCAAGCAATAAAGCCATCACCAAACTGGAATCCGTACACCTTGATCTGTATGGTTTTCATACCGACAGCCTCAACACTACAACAACCAATTCACTACCAGTTGCAAGTTTTCGGTTAGCCATCGAAAATCTTAGGACAGAACTCTCAGATAAGGAATATGAACTCAAGGCTGAAAAGTTTATCCTGAATGGAGCGCAACATTTTCAGGCAATAATTAAAAAGATTGAATTGATTCCGACTGCGGGCAGCTCACTGGAAGCAATTGCTGCCCAAACACCGGTACAAATGGATGTCTACCAGCTAAGCATACCCGAAGTTGTAATTGATTCACTTGATTATAGAGGTTTTCTGGAAGACAGCATAATCCGTACCCCCATGATCCTGCTTAATGAACCTTCTCTCCTAATATTTAATGACCGTAGCAGACCACCCTCCACCCAATCTAAAATCGGTAAAAATCCACATCAACTGATTCAACAACTGATCTTTGGATTGGAGGTACCCGTACTCCAGGTTAACAATGGGTCAATCACGTATTACGAAAAAAACAAAGAGGGTACCGATGTTGGTAAACTCCGGTTTGGTTCTATTTCAGGGAATGCTGGCCCAATACTGAAAGGAGTTGAAACAAAGGGTAGCCTGCAACTCGACCTGGAAGCCAAACTCATGGACCAGGTTCCGATGAAAGCACAGTTTTATTTCCCTCCCGGACCAAATGGTCAGTTTACGGTTCATGCTTCTATCCAATCCTTTCAACTCGCTGCCCTTAATCCTGTCATCCAGCCACTGGCAAGGGTTGCTATCCGAAGTGGTAAAAGCAACCTTTTAAATTTTACCATTCAGGGATCCGACCAGGGCGCCAACGGTAAGATTCGGTTTAGCTATGAAGACCTGAAAATTGATCTCCTGAAAGAAAAAGAGACGGGAACAACTAGCAAACGGCCACTGCTGAGTCTCCTGGCCAACCAGTTGCTTATTCGTACAAACAACCGGTTGGAGGATCGAAAAGCGCATGAATTCCTGGTCCGGGAAGATCGCGATCCAACGAAATCATTCTTCAATCTGATCTGGAAAACCCTTTTTGAAGGACTTAAAAGCAGTGCAGGAATTCGCTCAAAAGACACTAAACCTGCCTGAAATAGCTAAAAACTGCGATATAAAAGCTATTTAACAGGTTAAAAAAGGCTTTAATGTTTAGACATTAGAGCCTGATGGGTTATCTTTGCAAGTGTATTTTTTACCATTAATAAGAAAAACATGGGAACTTATAAATATATCGGACTGATTGCTACCCAGCAATTGGAAACACCCATTCTACTGAGCTCAGGAAGTTTGGCAAATGGCTACAAGCTAAAAAAAGTGCTGGCGCATGGCGAGGCTGTTTCAAACGGACTCGCTGAATCCTGGTATCCTGGTGTGGAAGTTGTTGCGAATCTTTCCGATATTCTTGAAGATGAAAACATCGAGCTGGTAGTTGTGGCTGGTAAATCCAACAATCAGTTGGAACTGATCCGGCAGGCAACAGAAGCAGGTAAATTTGTACGGGTAATTTAATCCGCAATGATTAGTTTGCTGTATGCAAACGAACTTAAGAATTGGACTAGTTTTTACCCTGACTATATTACTGACACAAGCGGGGCAGTCACAAATCGAACAGAATTCGCGAAACCTGAGCGGAAACCCGCTTTTTCCAGGTTGGTACGCAGATCCGGAAGGCGTCATTTTTGGAAAGCAGTACTGGATTTATCCAACCTATTCAGCCCCTTACGAAAAGCAGGTTTTCTTTGACGCGTTTTCTTCCAATGATCTGAAAACCTGGAAAAAACACCCTCGTATTCTTGATACGAGTGCCATCAAATGGGCACGCAGAGCAGTATGGGCTCCCTCCATCATTGAAAAAAACAATCGTTATTTCCTGTTTTTTGGTGCCAACGATATCCAGAGCAACGAAGAATATGGAGGTATTGGTGTTGCCGTAGCAGATAATCCCGCAGGACCATTTAAAGATCATATAGGCAAGCCCCTGATAGATCGTTTTCACAACGGCGCACAACCCATTGATCAGTTTGTTTTCAGGGATGATGACGGACAACACTACTTGTATTACGGAGGCTGGAGACATTGCAATATTGCTAAACTGAATCCTGATTTCAACGGTTTCCTACCCTTTGATGACGGCACCATTTTTAAAGAAATCACACCCGACAAGTACGTTGAGGGTCCGTTTGTATTCAAGCGCAATGGAAAATATTACTTCATGTGGTCTGAAGGTGGCTGGACCGGTCCCGATTATAGTGTTGCCTATGCAATCGCAGATTCACCGCTTGGCCCTTTCCAAAGAATCGGAAAGATTTTACAACAGGACCCTGCAATTGCAACGGGCGCAGGGCATCATTCTGTAATCCGTCACCCTGGTACCGATCCGTATTATATTATATACCACCGCAGGCCTCTCAGCGAAAAAGATGGCAATTCGAGAGAGACCTGCATTGATCTAATGAATTTTGACGAGAAGGGATTTATCCTACCGGTTAAAATAACCAGGGAAGGTGTGAAAAAATCGCGTTTATAAATTCTTCCAACTAAACTGGTGAAAGCCGGAGCCTAATTCAATGAAATGGGTTTCGGCTTTTCCTTGTGCCGGAATTCTGAGCCTGCCTGTTGCGCCGGGAGGGATGGTTACCTTGTACTGCAGCATATTTCCTTTCCGTTCCCAGGCCGATTCAATTTTCCCCCATACCGATTCATAACTACAGGAAAACTGATCCAGCTTTTTGGGGAAGTTTGGCTCAAGCTGTATCACCTGAAATCCAGGCGCTGCTTCAACTGGTTTGATTCCCCCCAAAGCTTTGTACATCCACGCACCAATTTCCCCAAACATGATATGATTCATGGAAATATCGGAAGCTGCATTAATGGGCCAGTTTTCATATAAAGTGGTTGCTCCGTTTTTAATCCACCAGCCCCAGGATGGAAATGTTTCTCTTGATGCCAGCTCATAGGCCAGATCTGCATAGCCATTATCACTTAATGCATTTAAGATGGTTTTGGTTCCCAATAAACCAACATCAATTTGTCTTCCATCTGCCACAACCCTGTCTGCCAGCGCTTTTGCCACAACAGGAATCAAACTGTCGGGAACCAGTTTCCAATGAAGTGCAACACTCAGTTCCGTCTGTAATCCGGATCCGTATAAACGGGTGGATGCATTCCAGAATTTTTGCTGGAAGGCCTGGAATATTTTTTCTGCAAGGATGGTATAACGGTCAGCATCAGCCGATTTCCCAAGTAATCGGGCCGCTTTTGACAAGATCACAACATCTGTATAATAGTAGGCTGTAGAAGTGAATTCTACAGGGGTTTTTGATTTGACCGGTACCCAGTCGCCAAGTCCCCAGTAACAAATGCCCTCCTTACTGATACTTTCCAGGTACTGCACGTATCGTTTCAATGCATCGTATGTATGAGCAAGTAAACTAGTATCACCATAAAACTGGTAAATATTCCAGGGAATAATAGCAATGGTGCTGGTCCAGTCTGGACCATTGCCCCATTCATATCCCCAGCCATTCGATGGAATAATGGATGGGAATACACCGTTCGGTTGTTGTTCATCCAGGTGATCCTGCAACCATTTTTCATACACCGTAATGCCATCAAAATTGAAGAGTCCGGTTTCACTGGCAATATGTCCATCTCCTGTCCAGCCGTTTTTCTCCCGCTGCGGACAATCTGTTGGATAACCAAACATATTAGACAGATAGGATGCATTCGTGGCAGCCCATATTTTATTTAACACAGGATTCGAACTGCTGACAGCCCCCGTTACCGGTAAATCCGAATGCATAAAATAGGCTTTTACGGATTCTTTGGTCAGCTCTATCGGCTCACTGGCTGAGACTTCCACATATTGAAATCCTTTATAGTTAAACCGCGGAGTAAACTCTTCCATGCCTTTTCCTGAGAGAATGAAGATGTCGGTCTGGAAAGGATCAGTAGTATCCTGTGGACGATAGTGTACATCAATATTGGAAAGATCAGTTCGACCATTTTCATACAGCCGTTCGGAATGACGGAGTTTTACAATGGTTCCGGCTTTGCCTTTCAGCCGGATGCTGGAAACTCCTGAAATATTACGTCCCATATCAAGCACATACACGGTATCACTGAATTTCCGGATTGATACGGCTGCTAATTCCTTTACTCTTCTGATCGGATGCAACGCCTGTGCCGTAACCAAAGGTGCAGGTGCAGAACGATAAATGGAGTTGCTCCAAGTAGAGTCCGCAAAACCTGCCTGGTCCCAGCCCGGCATATCCAGTCTTGCATCATAATGTTCTGCAGTATAAATGCTGGAGAAAATAACCGGGCCGGTTTTTGTTTTCCAATCACGGTCAGTCCCGATCGTTTCAACTGTACCATCTTCGTATTCAACACGGATATCCAGCACAAAACAGGGTCGGTTCCGCCAGGGAGCCTCATGAAAATTCCATTCTGCTGTAGACTGATGATTGTACCATCCGTTTCCAAGTAATACACCAACCGCATTTTTTCCGTTTAACAATTCAGCAGTTATATCATAGGTACAATACAACAATCGACGATCGTAACGTGTATAAGTAGGTTCCAGCCAGGCATCGCTGATCCGTTTGCCGTTCAGACTTAATTCAAATAATCCGCCGGCAGCAATGTAAGCGCGGGCAGATCGTATCTTTTTAGTGAGGCTAAATTCTTTTCGGAAATGAGGCAAGGCTTTCTCCTCTTTTGATTTTCCATCACTGATCCAACTGCCTTTCCAGTTTCCAGGATGCATTTTTCCCATTTCAAAAGAAGCCCAGGCTGAATAGGCAGAAACAAATCCTGACTGATCCCAAGCGCGAGTCCTCCAGTAATAGTGTGTATAGGGTTGAAGTTCAGGGCCATTGTATTTATAAAAACCTACTGGTGACACAATTTTCCCGGTACGGTGAAGAAGCGCTCCTTTGGTTACCAGGCTGGTATCCGTACAAAACTCAAGTTCAAAGGCAGTGCTTCGAACAGTTTGCTCTAAACTGTTGATTTTCCATCGGAAACGAGGGTTGGGTTGATCCAGTCCAATTGGATTGAACAAATTTTCAACCGTCATGGAACTAACGTTTATCATTAAACGAGATAAACCATCCTGTACTGTCCTGCTTTGTGCTACTAATTGACTGTTATATATCGTATTTATAAAAAGTAATACGAAAACTAAACGAAAAACTATACTCATCTGTTAAATTTAAGGAATCCTTCAGGTTTAAATGGCTTCCTTTGCAAAATGACACGTAGAACCTCAGGAATATTGACCCCTTATTATCAGTTTTTTTTATTGCTGACAATGGCATTTACAATTGTTGCACAACAATCAAATGCACAGGTTCAGTCTGATGACAGGATTAAAATTTCCGGTATTGTAAAAGATGGAAAAACAGGTAATGCGGTGGCATCCGCTTCCATCACAGCATTAACTGCCGTTCGCCGGGAAGGTGCTGATCCTGATACATTGACCAACATTTCAATAACCGACCCCGATGGCAAATTTGTAATCACTGCACCAAGAGGAATTCGTACCATCATCCAGATCAGTGTAGTAGGATTTGGCATGGAAGAAATACCGGTTACCATATTGAACGATCTAAGCGCATATGAATTAGGTGAGATCAAACTCTCCACTGAAGCATCCAGTCTGGCAACGGTAGTCGTAACTGCAAGGAAACCATTGATGACAATTGGAGTTGACAGGAGGATTTTTAATGCAGATGCCGCCATAACCAGTAAAGGTGGAAACGCAGTAGACCTGATGAGACAGATTCCTTCTCTTTCCGTTGATGTAAATGGTAGTGTATCGCTTAGAAACAGTTCTCCCCAGATTTTTGTGAATGGACGTCCTACCATTCTTACACTTGAACAAATTCCTTCTGATGATATTGATCGTGTGGAAGTAATTACCAATCCTTCTGCCAAATACGACGCTGGCAGCACAGGGGGTATTATTAATATTATTCTTAAAAAAAATCGAAAAGGCGGACTGAACGGAGTTGCTACGCTTGGAGCAGGAACACCGAGTCTGTTTAATGGCGGACTAAGTCTGAATTACCGGAAAAACAAAGTGAATCTGTTTGCCAGTGGTAACTATAACCAGTCTGGAGGTATTGCACGCGGTGAAGCCTATCGGGAAAATAAACGCAACGGCCAGACTACGGATTTTTTCAACCAGCAGACAGATAGAGAAAGGCTGCGCAAATTTTCTTCTGTTCGCTTTGGGATGGATTATGACTTCAACGATTTTAACAGTATTTCCATTTCACAGGGTTTTGTGAGAGGCGCTTTTGAAAACGATGAAGTGCAGCGGCAGCAGTATTTCGCGGCCAATGGACAACCTACTCAAACCGGGCAGCGTTTTTCAACAGATGATTTCAGTTTCAATCGTGCCAACACACAATTGAATTACAGGAGAACCTATACCAAACCTGAAAAGGAATGGACAGCGGATGTTACATTTAATACCGGAACGAATGGAGGTAATGGAGATATACGGAACTTCTTTTACAATATGGAAGGACAACTGGTATCCACGCCGAATACAGTTATCAACGATGCCACAGGAAGCGGAACACAACTTACCTTCCAAACGGATTATGTCAACCCGCTTTCTGAAAACAGCAAACTGGAATTTGGTGCGAGATCCTATCATAATTTCTCAAAGGACAAACTGGATGTGTTCTCTCTTCAAAGCGGAAACATGAGTAAACTCCCGCTGAGTAACAATTACAGTTTCCGGGAAATGCTAAATGCTGTCTATGGCAATTACTCCAATAAGATCGGGAAACTCGGTTACCAGGCTGGTGTCCGTATTGAGCAGTCCAGTTTTGAGGGTGAACTGATTGACAGTTCTCGTAAGTTTGGTTATGATTATCCATCCAGTGGAAAAAATCTGCTAAATGCATTCTTCCCGAGTTTATACCTGACGTATTCGATTAAGGATGGCAGTGATATCCAGGTGAATTTTTCACGCAGGATTCGTCGGCCGAATTTTTGGCAGATCAACCCTTATGTAGATATTACCGATCCGTTGAATATCCGTAAGGGAAATCCGGAATTACGTCCGGAGTTTACGAATTCCTTCGAACTGAATTACAACCGCACGTACAGCACGGGAAATGTATTGGTGTCCAGTTATTTCAGAAATAATACTGAAGATATAACCATGTTCAGCGATACACTCACTACTGCTGAATACGACGCACTTGGAAATGCAGCAATTGATCCTAATGCGATATTAAATACATTCATAAATGCCGACCGTACAAACCGGATGGGCCTGGAACTGACCTGGCAACAGCGGATTGGGAACAATTTCGATTTTACCCCCAACTTCAATGCGCAATACCGGGATGTCAAAGCGAATGTTAGAGGTATTGATCTTAGCAACACCGGTTTTAACTGGAGCACCAAACTGATGATGAACTATAAAATCAATCAGCCGGACGCTAAATTCTTCAATAATTTTTCATTCCAGTTATCAGGAGAATATGAATCACCCAGGGTAATGCCACAGGGTAAGACCAAGGAACAATATTATATGGATTTCGCAATCCGCAAAGATTTTCTCAAGAACAATGCAGGCACCCTTACTTTCAACGTAAACGACGTATTTAATAGTCGCCGCTTTGGAAGCATCACAGATACCGAAAACTTTTACCAGGATTCCTACAGAAGATGGAATGTGCGGACGGTTCGCCTGACTTTCAGCTATCGTTTTGGACGTCAGGACCTTGACCTCTTCAAACGCAGGGAAGGTGGCGAGCGCAATGGGGGTGGCGAAACGGGTGAAGGATAAAATGTTGAAAACTTTGTTTTTGGATTTGGACTTATCCACTTATTTTGGCATATATGGATCACCCCTATTCCACTCTCCAAACGATTTATAATATAGTCAAGGATGACCCGGATCCGACCAGTTACCCCTGTAAACCGGCCCAGATCATCGTACGCCAGTTTTTACCCTGGGATACCATCCTTGAGCATATTCACCAGTTAACCCGGGAAGGGTTGGTTGAACTGCAACAACAGGAGCGATTCACCCTGGTTAAGATTACCCATAAAGGTCTTGCTTTATGCAGTTCCGGTGGTAAAGCCGCAGAATTGAACCTGAGTGCTTGAATTAAAATATGTTTTCGACGCTAAGGCCGTAATTGAAGAGCAGGTTCTCTGATTCTGTAAAATTTACTTTGTTATAGGTCAACCCTACTGTCAGGCTCAGCCATTTTTTCAACCTGAAAGAAACCGTATTGGTTGTTCGCAGAATATAATCTTCTCCATCTGCAAAAGACTGCTGCCAGAAATGTACCCCATCTAGGGTTATTAGTTCATGAATGATCAATCGGTTTTTAAACCGAAAAGAATTCCGGAGAGTTTCATAACCGGTTCTGCCATATTTATCAGGTTCCCTCAATGCAGATTTCTCATACAGCAACCCATTGGAAATAACCAGGTTCAGCTTGCTTGAATTAACCAGGGTATATCCAAGTCCGCCTCCAAACTGGTAACGGTCATAAAGTTTTAAGGAAAGACTTTTTTCATATCCAGCAAGGCCCCAGTAATAAAGTTTACGGGTATGTTTGAATAAATCAGCATCTACAATAAATAAAAAATCATTATTGGTTTTACGTGTTGGATTCTCTCCGTAAATCCAGTTGGTGAATGCATTTACAGTTAATATTTTTTTATCAATACTAAAGCGCAGGGAGTTATTGAAAATGTAAGAAGTGCCATTAACGGCAGTACGATTTATATTACCAGTGCCGGTAAATCCTAAACGACAGATGGTAGTATCCGGCTCTTCCTTAAAAACGCTGTCTTCATTTTGGGCGATACCCTGGAAAGATAGCAGAATCCATCCGAGCAGTAATCCGATTGTCCTCATGATTCGGCTGTTGATAAGCCACAAAAATAAAAAAATCAGCGACTAAGGAAATCCTAACAAATTCAATTATAAGGAGTTTATCGAACGGATTCTCTCTCTATAATTTGAGTTGGTAATACAATATGAGATGTTTCGGTGCCGGACTGTTCTATTTGCCTAACCAGCACCTCTACTGCTTTTTTAGCCATTTGTTTAATCGGCTGGCTCATGACTGTTATACCAGGTTTTCCCAGGCGAAACAAATCATTGTCATCAAAACAGATTACCGACACCTTTTCCGGCACGCTGATGCCCATATTACTGAAAGCTTCAAGCCCGGCTACTCCGAGGTTATTGGAAGTAAAAAAAACAGCATCAAAATCAGCTTTTTGTTTGTTGAAAAATTGTGCCAGTTCTTTTACCTGCTTCTGTTCCGGCCAACCAAAAGGAATTTTTTTCACCAGGCTCTTTTCAAACGCCAGTCCATTTTTCTCAAGCCCTTGCATATAGCCGTCAATCCGTTGCTTCATCTGGAGCTGATCTGTATCATTGGTCACGAGTGCTATTTTCCTGTTTCCTTTGGAGGCCAGGTGATTCACAGCTTCCAGGCTCCCATTGAAATTATCTACGGTTACATAGTTTGAATTCAGATCCGGGAAATAGCGGTCTATCAATACTGTTGGCCGTTTTTCATCAATGAGTTTTTCCAGTTCCGGCAACATGAAGGTGGTGGGAGCAATTATGTATCCATCCATATGTTTATCAACCAGCATATTCAGGATATTCCTGCTCTTACCCTCATTGTTTTCGCTGCTGCAAAACATTACGGTATAGCCCTTTTTGTCTGCCTCCTCTTCCACCACTTTAGCCAGGTGGCCGAAAAAATAGTTGGAGATATCATCCACAATCAGCCCGATGGTATTGGTTTTGCCGGTACGCAAGCCCTTCGCAAAATGATTGGGACGGTATTGCATTTTCTCGGCCAGCTTCTCAACCTTAAGGGCCATGCTTTCACTGATCTTCATTTCCCGGGCTCTTCCATTCAGAACAATAGAAACCGTAGTTGCCGATACACCGGCAGCAGCAGCAATGTCTTTTATGGATACTTTTTTAGCCATGGAGTCAGCTATAACCCCGCATAGTTACAAAATAGCTTTTACTTCTGCGATGCTTACCGGTCTTTTTTTCTCTACGGACCATTTGGCCGCTGTAGCAATCACTACCGCTTCTAGTCCATCCTGCCCGCTTACCGGGATTGGCTGGTTATTCTGCAGGGCTTCAATAAAAAATTTCATTTCATTCAAATAGGAAGCGGCATAGCGATCCATGAAAAAATCAAGGGGAAGCGATTGATGTATGCCTTGTTTATCATACACAATATTGCGATTGTGCAGATTATTCTCCACTTGCAACATGCCTTTATTGCCAAAAATCTCCAATCGCTGGTCGTATCCATAGATAGCTTCCCTGCTGTTATCTATTACTGCATAGGAATCGTCTTCAAAGATCAGGGTGGTGAGTGCCGTATCAATATCACCGGCCTCTCCCACTTTTGGATCAACCAGAACCCGGCCCCTGGCATATACTTCCTTTACTTCCTTTTGCATGATATAACGTGCCATATCAAAATCATGAATCACCATATCCATAAAGAGACCTCCTGAATGCTTGATGTATTCAATCGGCGGCAAACCAGGATCCCGGCTGGTAATCTTTACGATCTGAACTCCACCGATCCTTCCTTCTTTAATCTGCCGCTGTGCATGCAGGAAATCAGGATCGAAGCGGCGATTGAAACCCAGCATCATCTTAATGCCGGAACCTTGCACCTGGTCAACTAGCTGTTTGGTAGTTTCCAGGGAAAGGTCTACAGGTTTCTCGCAAAAAATGTGCTTGCCATGCTCCAGCGCAAGCCGGATCATATCCGCATGTGTACTGGTGGGTGTACATATCAAAACGGCATCTACTTCAGGTTTTGCTACCAGTTCCTTTGCGTCCCGCGAAAAAGGAATACTGCCGTACTCCCGCGCAAACTGCTCCGGATTATAATCACGGTCAGCAACACCCGAGATCTGCACTTGCGGAAAATGCCGCAAAATATTATTCAGGTGGATCTTTCCAATGCGACCCATTCCGATCAGTACAAGAGATAATTTTTTCATGTTGGTTAAGTGCTTGATTTTTGTGCTTGATTATAGTTGAATGGAAGCCAGGTATTCACGGTTCTTTCGGGCACATTCCAGCGGCTGTCCCATGCCGGGTAAAACGTCCTGCTCCACCACAATCCAGTCTTTATACCCTTCCTCTTCCAGCAGGTTTTTGATGGCTTCAAAAGGTACAGCGCCTTTTCCCAACTCACAGAAAACCCCGTTCTGTACCGATTGAAAATAATCCCAGTTTTCATTCGCTGCTTTATCCCGTACCACCGGATCAAAATCCTTGAAATGAACATGCCAGATCCGGTCAAAATGTTTTTTGATGAAACCAACCGGATCGGTACCACCACCCAGCATATAATGTCCCGTATCAAAACAAAGTCCGAGTACCGATGCATCTGATCCTTCCAGCAACCATTCAATTTCCTGTGGGGTTTCTACATAACCGGCACCGTGATGATGAAAGACCGTGCGCATCCCATATTTTTCCTTTACGGCGCGTGCCAGCGCTTCAGCATTTTTGGCAATAAGCCGATAGGATTCCCGGTCCAGCAAATCATTTGCTTCCACCCTGCCCGCTTTTTTTGTTCGTTCGGGCACCGATCCATTTTCATCCGCCAATACTATAAACGCATTGGGATAACCAGCCGCATGCATGAGTCCGGCTGTACGTAATGCCCGCTCAATCCCCTCTGCCTGCGCTTCCGGTTTTACCAAAGCTACAGGCACAAAAGCCCCGAGTAAGTCCAGCTGACGTTTCTGCAATTCAGCCCGAAGTGCTGAAGGATCAGTAGGCATAAATCCCCAGTCACCTAATTCTGTTCCGCTATATCCTGCCGCCTTCATTTCATCCAGCACCTGTTCAAATCCCTTTTTCTCACCTTCAAGTTCAAATTCCAGCACCCCCCAGCTGCAGGGTGCATTGGCTACTTTTATAGTTTGTTTTTCTATAATGGTTTGATTCATAACAGTGATGTATAAACGTTAAAATTTACGGGTCCATTCTTTAGGCCATCTTTCTACTACTACTTTGGTTTGAGTAAAGAATTCGATGGCATGTTTGCCCTGCCCATGCAGGTCGCCAAAGAAACTTTCTTTCCAGCCGCTGAAAGGGAACTGCGCCATTGGTGCGGCTATACCGATATTAATACCGATATTTCCGGCCATTGCTTCACTCCTGAATTTTCTTGCGCTGTTTCCACTGGTGGTAAACAGGCAGGCCATATTACCATAAGTACCACGGTTGATAAAGTCAATTGCATCGTCCACGTTCTTCATATGCACTAGGGTCATAACCGGACCGAATATTTCTGTTTTGATCAACTCTCCGTCAAGCGGCAATCCTTCCATGATGGTAGGCCGAATGAAGTTTCCTTTTTCATATCCAGACACAGCCTGGTTTCTGCCGTCCAGCAACAGTTTGCCGCCTTCCTGCAATCCTTTATCTATAAGGGTTTCGATACGTTCTTTGCTTTCCGGAGTGATAACGGGCCCCATTTCAACGGTGCTTTCCAATCCGTAGCCTACCTGGCGTTTTTTTGCTGATTCGTAGAGTGCTTCCTTGATGTTTGCATCGTTATCAACGGTAATAACGACTGAAGCAGCCAGGCAACGCTGTCCTGCACAACCATACACACTGTCCGTTATAATCTGTGAAGTCACTTCAATATCCGCATCGGGCAGGATCACTACCGGATTCTTGGCACCACCCTGCGCCTGTACGCGTTTTCCATTAGCCGTTCCGCGTGCGTAAATGTATTTCGCTACCGGTGTACTACCCACGAAACTGATCGATTTCACCAATGGATGATCCAGGATTGCATCCACCGTTTCTTTGCCTCCGTGTACAAGGTTAAGCAGTCCGGGTGGCAGATCCAGTTTATCAATCAGTTCAAATATTTTCATCATCGTCAAGGGCACTTTCTCTGATGGTTTGATGATCATACTATTCCCGGTTGCAATTGCATACGGCAAAAACCAGAAACTGATCATCGCCGGAAAATTGAAAGGCGCAATACAGGCTGTTACTCCCAGCGGTTGCCGGATCATGAATTCATCAATACCGGTTGCTACATTCTCCAGGAATTCACTCTGCATCAGCATGGGGGCTCCGCAAGCCACTTCCACATTCTCGATGGCCCGCTGGATTTCACCTGCCGATTCAGCCAGTGTTTTACCACATTCCAGCGTAATCAGTTTAGTGATCTCCTCTTTATTTTCCTCCAGTAGTTGTTTTAGTTTGAACAGGGGCTGAATACGCTTCAACACCGATACGGATTTCCAGCCGAGATAGGCTTCCTGTGCTGCCAGCACGGCAGTTTCCAGGTCTTTTGAAGTGGCAGCCCCAAAGGGAACTTTAGCCAATACCTCCTGGGTAGCGGGATTCAACACATCGCGGGTTTCAGCACACTGACTGCTGACCCATTTTCCGTTAATATAGTTTTGTAATACCTGCATATCGTTTTGTTTTTAGCTTAAGAAATAATACACCGCAATAGTTGCCAGCACCAGGAAAATCGAAACCGGCTTGGTGTACTTCCAGGGTTCGATATTCACTTCACCGGTATGCACCGGTTGATACTGATTGGTGTTGGGATAAAATTTGGAAACCAGCAACATCACGAGGATATTAAGTACAAATTCAATTCCCCACACATGAATGAAATGAATGTCTACTTTAAGAATGAAGGTGGTCAGTAAATAAAAAGTCAGACCTGTAAAGATGGCCACCTTGGCTCCGGTTGCAGAAATCGATTTGATAAAAAATCCACCCAGCAGTACCGAAGCAATCGGAATAAAAAAGATCCCATTCAGTTCCTGTAACATCTGGTAGAGTCCCTCCGGTGCTTTTGCCACCATCGGTGCTACAGCAATGCCGAAAACAGCTAACAAAATGGAGGCCCAACGACCCGTTCTCACCAGCTTCTTTTCATCCGCCGCCGGATTAATTTGACGTTTGTATACACCCAATGTAAAAAGGGTTACTGCACTGTTCAACACTGCGTTAACCGTACTTAAAACAGTTCCCAATACCACAGCAGCAAAGATGCCGATTAAACTAACCGGCAATACTTTTTTCACCAGCTCTGGATAGATGGTATCCTGGTTACTGTAAAGTGAATCATTAAAATAATAAAAACCAATTACACCCGGCAATACAATGATCAGTGGCATGAGAATTTTAAACAAGCCCATGATCAGAAATCCTTTCTGTGCTTCTTTCAAATTTTTAGCACCCAATGCTCTTTGTACGATCACCTGGTTCATACACCAGAAATAAATCTGGTTGATAACAAGTCCCGTAAACAGCGTTCCAAAGGGCAAAACAGAATCTGAACTACCAATGGAATTGAATTTTTCCGGTGCATGTTCATACACTTTTTTCAACCCGCCTGCGATATCGGTTTCACCAATTTCATAGAGCGCAAAAAAGGGCACTGCCAATCCGCCTATAAACAAACCGATTCCATAGATCATGTCCGAATAGGCAATGGCTTTGAGTCCACCAAAAATAGCATACACTGAACCCAGCACCCCGATCAGTACAATCATCCACCACATCGATTCTTCTTTGGTAATTCCAAACCGCTCAGATACATCAAACAGGGTTTCAAAATTGATAGCACCGGTATAGAGTACGATGGGCAGCAGGGTGATGATAAAGGAGAGAATGAGTAAGAGGTTAACAATCGTATGTGTCGACTTATCAAATCTCAATTCCAGGTATTGCGGAATTGTTGTTAAGCCCATCTTCAGGTAACGCGGAATAAAATAAACCGCCCCTAAAACAAGCGCAATCGCACTGGTTACTTCCCAGGCCATCACAACAAATCCGTTTTTATAGGAAGAGCCGTTCATACCGATCAGGTGTTCGGTAGAAATATTCGTGAGCAACATGGAGATCGCAATCAGCCAGGCTCCCAGGGACCTTCCTCCAAGGAAATAACTGGAGGCAGTTTCAAACTTATCGCTGCGCATTTTGTACCAGCAATAAATTCCCACAAACAGGGTAAACAACGCAAACGTTACTATGGCAAGATTCATTCGTTGGTATTGGTGGATTAATAAATGCGTTGCTTTGCTTTGTTCTTTTTCAATTTATCATAGGCGGATTTCACACTGGCATGCGTAGATACTTCCGCTACAGGAACCTCCCACCAGGCGTAACCACCTACCCTTTGTTCGCGATCCGTTTCAATGTATACGACCGTAGTGTTTTTATTTTTCTTCGCCTGGACGAGTGCGGCTTCCAATTCTTTTCGTGTTTGTGCCTTAATAACAGTAGCACCCATGCTGGCTGCATTCGCAGCAAGATCTACGGGAAGAATGCCACCATCCAACTGGCCGGTTTTTTTGTTGCGGAATTCATACCGGGTTCCGAATCCTTTGGTACCAAGTGATTCTGATAAACCACCGATACTCGCATATCCATTGTTGTTAATCAGCACAATAATGAGTTTCATCTGTTCCTGTACAGCCGTTATGATTTCCTGGCTCATCATCAGGTAACTGCCGTCGCCCACCATCACATAAACTTCCCGGCTTGGATCGGCCATTTTGATTCCAAGTCCGCCTGCAATCTCATACCCCATACAGGAATAGCCATATTCCAGGTGAAAGCCTTTGGGATTGCGGGTTCGCCAGAGTTTGTGTAAATCACCCGGCAAACTGCCGGCAGCGCATACCATCACATCTTTATCATTGGACAGGGTATTCACTGCACCTATTACTTCACCCTGGCTGATGGGTACGGGATGATTGAGTTTATACACCGAATTCACCACCTTGTCCCATTTTCTGGCTTCTCGTTCCTGTTTGGCGCGATAGGCAGGGGAAACTTTATACCTCCTGAGAGATTGCAAAAGCTCCTGCAATACGGCTTTTGCATCTCCTACCAGGGGAATAGCGGCATGCTTGAACGCATCAAATTCGGTAACATTAATATTTACAAAGCGAACCTTCGGATTTTGAAAAGCTGACTCAGAGATTGTGGTAAAATCACTGTAACGCGTACCAATTCCTATTACCAGATCTGCTTCTGCGGCAGCCGCTATAGCACCCGGAGTACCGGTTACACCCGCTGCACCCAGGTTCAGCGGTTCGGCATAATGCACAGAACCTTTTCCGGCGAAGGTTTCCATCACAGGAATGCCGGTTCGGTTGATGAATTCCGTTAGTTCCTTACTGGCTTCGCTGTAGAGTACCCCACCACCTGCAATGATAATTGGTTTGCGTGCAGCCTTGATGGCTTGAAGGGCAGTAGCAAGTGCCCTGGCATCCGGACGGTTACGTTGTATGGTCCATACTCTTTTAGCAAAGAATTCCACAGGGAAATCAAAGGCTTCCGCCTGCACATCCTGGGGCATACAGAGGGTAACAGCACCGGTTTCCGTAGGCGAAGTAAGCACCCTCATTGCTTCAGGCAAGGCTGTTATCAATTGCTCCGGACGATTGATTCGATCCCAGTAACGGGAAACCGGCTTGAAGCAATCATTAACGGATATATCTTGGCTCCAGGTGGATTCGAGTTGCTGCAGTACCGGGGCGACTTCCCGTTTGGCAAAAATATCACCGGGTAATAAGAGCACTGGGATTCGGTTAATGGTAGCCGTTGCAGCACCGGTAACCATGTTGGTGGCACCCGGACCAATAGAGGTAGTACAGACCAATGCGCCGAGGCGATTTTTCATTTTCGCATAAGCAATGGCGGTATGTACCATCGCCTGTTCATTGCGGCTTTGAAAATAGGGGAACGATGGATATTGCAGCAGCGCCTGGCCGATACCGGCAACATTACCGTGACCAAAAATACCAAAACAGCCACCGAAAAAAAGCTGTTCTTTCCCATCTCTTTCCACGTATTGATTTTGCAGGAACAGAATCGTAGCCTGCGCCACCGTCAATCGTTGTGTTTTCTTTGCCATATGAGTTCGTTGATCAGTTTAATCGGTGAGTCCACCGCGTTCTTCAATCAGTTGCATTACTTCAGGTAAAGTGGGCATATCATTCGCGCATCCGGGTCTTTGCACTACCAGCGCACCACAGGCATTTCCAAGACGGCAGGCTTTGGAGATACTCCAACCCTGTACAAAACCATAGATGAAGCCGCCCGCAAATGCATCTCCAGCACCCAATACATTCAGCACGTCCACCGGGTAACCGGGAACATCCTGGGGTTCATTTCCCGCCGCATATATGGTTACTCCTTTTGATCCTTTTTTTACAATCAGCACTTTCACACCTGCATTTAAAATCTGTTTTACAGATGCTTCCAGATTGCCTTTCACTTTGGGTGCAGATACCTGCTGGTGTTCAATCACCACATCGTTGATATCCTGAAGGGTAGCTGCCAATACCTCTTCTTCTGTACCAATCGCAATAGTCACTTTAGGCAAAATGGCACGTACCATTAATCCGAAGGAGCGGATATCTGTCCACTGGTCGGCCCTGAAATCAATATCCAGGATTACCGGCACATCCTTATCATAACCCTGTTCAACTGCATAAAAAATAGCACTGCGACTCGGTTCCTTGCTCATCGCATTTCCGGATACCTGCACTACTTTAAACTGACCGACATCCGCAGCGGCCACATGATCCATGGTGATTTGAATATCCGCACAGTTATCGCGGTAAAAAACCAATGGGAAACGATCCGGAGGTTCAATACCCAAAATCACTGCACTGGTGCGGGCACCCGGAATCCGGGGAATATAATCCGTGACAATCTTTTCTTTGTTTAGAAAATTCAGAATGAAATCACCGGTTTTATCCTGGCCTACTCCGGTTAACAGAGCCACGTTCAAACCAAGCCGGCCAGCTCCAACTGCGATATTCAAGGGAGAGCCACCTACAAATGCATTGAACCCTTTGATATCAATAAAATCGGCACCGATATCCTGGGAGTATAAATCAATAGAAGAGCGACCAATGGTCAGTAAATCCAAATTTTTCATGTTGGTTGAGCTTAGGGTTGATTGTTCATTTCAGCAGTTACCATGGGTATTCTGGGATCCCTGAATTTCCAACTGTCGAATATCCAGTTGTGATCCGGATCCGGTGTATTGGCCAGAGATTGATCGCTTCCCGCCAGAAAATTCAAGTAATAACAATTGTAACCATGCAGTGCTACCACTGGATGATACCCTTCCGGAACCAGCACGGCATCGTTGTTGCCAGCCCGCAGGATTTCATCCAGGGAACGATCACTGGTATACACCTGTTGCAATGCAAAACCGCCTGGTTTGTCTATTTTATAAAAATATATTTCTTCGAGATCGGCTTCTTTCAATTCACCGTTTGCATCCAGGATACGAACATCATGTTTATGCGCCGGAAAGGAACTCCAGTTCCCGGAAGGCGTATACACTTCAACAGCTACCAGTGAGGAACAACCGAAACCCGGTTCAATCAGACTGTTGATCTGGCGGGTTGCATTTTCTCCTCCCCTGATTTCAATGGCAGCTTCTTCCGGTGTTTTGAATCGGGCCGGAAAATCCGCTTTGGCTTTCACCCATCCCGCAGCAATGTCGAGAAATTCACTGGTTGCAGTCAATTTGAATTCAGTATGGCGGGGCAGGTAGAGACTATGTGCTATGCCGCTGAAAACTGATTTGCGTCCATTGGTGGTTTTCCAGGTGCCATGATTGGTTGCTACGGTATAATTGCCACTCAATAAAATAAAGCCATATTCATCTTCACCGGTATAACCTGTCCAGCTTTCTCCTTTTTTCAATAAGCGGGCTTCCATGTTCAGATGCTCCCAGCCTGCATCAGCAGCCGTTATGCGCTGGTAAACAGATGCCCCTTCATTGGGATGTATCAATAAATTTTTCATTCCTGTCCGATTATCGTGTGTTGGATTTCCTGTATCAAAGGTTGTAAAGCCCGCGACTGTCCGGCTGCTCCCATCAGTTCAAAACGCTTCAACATGAATGCTTCGAAGGATTGCATGTATTTTCTTCCTGGAACAACTGGGTCAATTAGTTCTGGCTGACTGGTAAAAAACTCCCGGTGATCCCTGGTCCATAACAAACGCAGGTCGGTTGCGATATTCACTTTACAGATACCGAGCTGAATGGCTTTCTTCAGCTCTTCATCTTTTACACCGGAGGCATCAGGTTTCAATTTGCCACCATACTGATTGATAGCTTTTACCACTTCCGGATCTACGCAGGAACTTCCATGCAGTACTAATGGAAAGCCGGGCAATAATTCCTGGATTCGTTCGAGTATATGAAATTGTATCCCTTGTCCGCCACTGAATTTATACGCACCATGACTGGTACCAACTGCTACTGCAAGAGAATCACAGCCGGAACGTTCCACAAATTCTTTTGCCTGTTGCGGATTCGTGTATTTGGCATCCGCTTCTTCCACCGACAAATCATCTTCCACTCCGCTTAATACACCTAGTTCCGCTTCTACAACAATACCGTGGGTATGCGCTTTTTCAACTACCAACCGGGTTCTTTCAATATTTATATCAAAGGGATCATGTGAAGCGTCAATCATGACAGAGGTATATCCCTGCTCAAGAGCCGCAATTGCATGTTCTTCATTTCCATGATCGAGGTGGATGGCGTATACCACATCCGGGTAAATATGTGCTGCGGCCTGAATCATCGCCTGCAACATAACAGGATGCGCATAGTTCCTGGCCACAGGAGTTAACTGTACAAGAATGGGGGCTTCTGCACGGTGAGCAGAAGCAAAGAGTGCCAGCACCTGCTCCATCGTAAATACGTTTACGGCAGGGATCGCATAACGACCATAACAATGTGAATAAAGCAGGCGTGGAGAAACCAGCATAACAATCGTTGGAAAGGTTACTAAATCGTTTTAGTAAAACGTTAAATTAAGGTTTTCAGGCAATAATGCAAAAATTATTTTTTAGTCTGTCCCGGGTACCTGGCTGTCGAGTGCCAGCACCAGTTCCAGCTTGACCGGCAGGCTGGAGGAATCGATTTTTGTCCGATCCACTTTGCTTTCCCAGAGATAGAGTTTTTTTAACGCAGGCAAGGATGTCAGCAGGGGCAAACCTGCTTCCGATACCTGGGTTCCATAAAGGTTCAGGTATTCCAGCTTAGTTAATGCCGGCAAAAAAGACAAACCCTTTTCGCTAATCGGATTCCGGTTTAAATTTAGTTTAAAGAGACTGGTCAATGATGCCAATGCGGGTAGATCCGCATCTTCCAGTTGACAATTTTCCAATTGCAACCAAACCAGTTGTTGCTTTACACCAGCCAGTACGGAAAGATTCGGCCTGCTACTCCCCTTTCCGTTGAATTTCACTTCCAGGAGATTGCCTGTTCGGGTCAGCTGATTCACCTGGTATCCATTACTCAGGAGTGCATCAATGGCAGAAGGAGCCGGAGCAGGTGCAATATACCCGGCAACCGCCTGCTGATCCAATCCAAAAAAACGAACCAACTCATCCCGTTGCTTTGCATTGGGTGTAAATGCGGTTACCCGTTGCTGTTGGTGGGCGCCAGTTTCAATCCACCATTCCAATATAGCTTTCTGTTCCTCCGTTAAGGGTGTTTTACCATCCGTTGGCATGAACTCTTTATGATCTTCCGGCAAACTGATCCGGCGAAAGAGTTCACTGGTAGCCAGGTTGCCTGGTACTACGCCTGCACCGGATTTACCACCTTTTAAAATGGCAGCGTGACTGGTAAGCAGGTATTCCCCTTTAGTCTTTTCTTCATTGTGACAACTAACGCATTTAGCCTGCAGGATAGGCATCACTGCATCTTCAAAGAGGTAAGCAGAATCCAGCTCGCGGATTTGCCTTGCAGTACTACCTGCTGCCCCCATTGAATCCGATGCCGCAAAGGGGCTGTATTCCGTCAGGTAAGAACCACCGTGAGTAAGTGCACCGCCCCAGTGGCCTGTAAGAATCATTGAACCGATCGCACTAACAATGCCGGTTAAACGAAGAATAGGAAAAGCAGCTCGTTGGCTCTTCCATTGTATCAAATAGGTTATAAATACAACTAAGGAGAGAACCGCCACCAGTATACCGCCGATCTTGTGACGTTCCAGTGTTTCCGTTTCATAGCCATCCCCGGAGGAAAGCAACCAGCCGGTAAGAATGGATAGCCCTCCACTTACTGCTGCCAGCAACCAAAGTATGGTTAATGCTTCTGTTAGCCGGGCGGATTTTTTCTTCCATTGTATCAGATGCAGCACCAACGCAAAACTCAGCAAACCAATGGGCAGGTGTACGAGCAAGGGGTGAAAGCGCCCGATAAACATGGAGAATTCAGGGTTCAATTGCATATACTATCTTATCAGGCCAATATGTCTTTTACGATATTTCCATGAACATCGGTTAACCGGAAATCGCGGCCACCAAATCGGAAAGTAAGTTGTTTGTGATCAATGCCAAGCAGGTGCAACATAGTAGCATGCAGATCGTGAATAGTGACAGGTTTATCTATTACCCGATACCCATAATCGTCGGTAGCTCCATAGATCGTTCCTCCTTTGATACCTGCTCCCGCCATCCACATACTGAAGGCTGAAGGATTGTGATCACGGCCATCCGTGCCTTGTGCAAACGGGGTTCTGCCAAACTCTCCGGAAAATACTACCAGGGTTTCATCCAGCAAGCCACGCAATTTCAAATCTTTCAACAAGCCCGCGATCGGTTGATCCACCGCATGCGCATTGCGCTCATGACCGTCTTTCAAATTTGAGTGCTGGTCCCAGCGATCTGCATTTCCTCCAATATCCGGACAGGTTAATTCAATAAACCGTACACCCCGCTCCACCAGTCTTCTGGCCAATAAACATTGCGCGGCATAATTGCGCGTATTGGGATCCGGTGAATCCAATCCATATAATTTTTTTGTCGCTTCGGATTCTTCTTTGAACTCTGTCAATTCCGGAATGGAAGACTGCATTTTGTAAGCCAGTTCATAATTGGAGATGGCTGCTTCAATGGCATCATTGCCATCCAGGCTTTGCAATAAATGCTGATCCCGCTTTTTTAGAAAAGCAAGTTTTTCTTCCTGGATACCGGCAATGGAATCCAATGGTTTGATATTCGCCAGCGGCTCTGCTCCCGCTCTTAACAAGGAAGCCTGATAAGCTGCGGGAAGAAATCCGTTTTTGAAATTATCCAGTCCGCCCGGAGGAATCAATCCACCATCCAGCACAACATAACCCGGCAGATTACTATTTTCCGATCCTAGACCATAGTTCACCCAGGCTCCCATGCTGGGCCGGCCCTGCAATCCACTTCCGGTATGCAAAAAATAATTCGCATTGGTATGCTCCGGAAAATTGGAAACCATGGAGCGCACCAGCGCTAAATCATCCGCGCAACTACCAATATGTGGAAAAAGTTCACTGATCTCCATTCCGGATTCGCCATACCGATTAAACTCCCAGGGACTTTTCAGGATCTTGCCAGTATCGCCAAACTGTGTGGCATCCATTTTAAATTTTTTGGCCGGGTCTTCTCCGTTTTCTTTTGTCAGTCGTGGTTTGGGATCAAAGGAATCCACCTGAGAAATCCCGCCATCCATGTACAGAAAAATAATATTCTTTGCCCTGGGAACAAAACCCGGAGGAATGGGTCCGGCACCCAAATGATCCAGCAACTGGTTCTTTCCGGCTTCCACTCCGGAACAGGATGGCAGCAGGCTGCCAAACATACCCAGCATGGCCAGCGATCCAAATCCGCATTTGCAGATGCCTAACATTTCCCGGCGACTAAGCGGTCGTTGAAACTGATTCATATCAATTGAGATAAATGAACTCCTTCAGGTTAAAAATGGTATGCACAAAATCTTTCCACACCGTTCGGCTGTTCTTTTCCGATAGCCTGGTCAATAGCTGATTCGCTTCCCTGATTTCATCTTCTGTGGCAGCCCTGCCAAAACAATTCGTATAGAGCCATTGAATTTTTTCTTCCTGTTTCTTTAATCCTTTTTTCGCCATTCGTTCAGCCAAACGAGCCGCTTCCTGCATAACAAAAGGATCATTCAACAGGATGAGTGATTGGGCCGGCACATTGGTCACTTCTCGTTTACCAAAACTGGTGAAGGGAATGGGCCGATCAAAACTGGTTAGCATGGGATCCAGGAAATTCCGGCGAACCTCCAGGTAAACAGTTCTTCTGCCGTTGCCATCCAGTGGTCCAGATTGAGCCGGTTTACCTCGTCCATTCATAAAGGAAGTGATATGCTGGGGAACAGGGGGACCATACATGGAAGTATCCAATCTTCCGGAAACAGCCAGCATTGCATCGCGGATAGCTTCTGCTTCCAGGCGCCGCAGCGGGAAATGAGACAACCAGGTATTAGAAGGATCTTTTTCTTTGCTGCCATTTACCGGTACGGTGGAGCGTTGAAACGTTTCCGATAATACGATCGTACGGATCAGTTGTTTAACAGAATAATTATGCTGTTTAAAGGATAGACTCAGGTAATCCTGTAATGCAGGATGTGATGGTAGTTTTCCCTGCAATCCGAAATTATCGACAGTTTCCACAATTCCTTTTCCAAAGAGATGATGCCAGATCCTGTTTACCATTACGCGGGTAGTAAGGGGATTGTTTTCTTCCAGTAAGGCTTCTGCCAATTGAAGGCGTCCGCTACCGGCTACATCCAGGTTGTTGCCTCGGGTACCCAGGGCCGTTAGAAAAGTTCGGGGTACTTTTTCTGCTGACAACTCCTGGTAATTGCCACGTATGAAAACCGGACTGTTTTTACCAAAACCATCCGTTACACCATAGAAAAAACGAAGTGAATCGCGCAGAGAAAGCCGTAGCCGGGATTCCTGCTCCAGCAGCGATTGTATGGAAGGATCAACTTTTAGCTTTTTGATCTGGCGATTCAATGCGGAAACTGCCAGCCCCTTGTTGGCTGGTTCAATCCATTTTTTATTATACGCGATAGCATAACGGGCATCCACATACGAATCAGGCCGCTGGACGAAAACATGATTTTCATAAACACCCGGCATCAGTTCAATATACGCCTTATGGCCTTTCCATTGTCCTACATCAAATACATATTGTTTCCATTTGGTATCGCTTACCCGTTGTTCGATATCTCCATAAATCGGCCAGCGAATCAATTGGAAATTATCAATCACAATCCGGATCACGGACTCTCTTCCTGCTGCTTCCACACCAATATAATTGGTTGATATGGTAAAGTCTGGCGAACGAAGCGCCCCATAGATACCAAGCGCCGTTTTCCTGCTGCTGGCCATTCCTTCCCTGATACCCATGAATTGGTATTGATCATTAAAGACGGGATCACCAAGAGTGGTCCTGCTACTAAAAGCCAGTCCATCTGCTTTCCAGCCTTCCAGATCGGTACCGGAAAAATTACCCAACACCTGGTATCCGGAATCAGCAGGAGATGCAGGTTGCTGGTTATTCGTTTGCAGCAGCAGGTTAGCAGTTCCTGATTCCTGCAAGTGCTGATGGGCCCATTGCCTTACCTGTTCCTGGATTTTTTGCAGGGATTCGAGGGTTTCTAGTTTTGAAGCCTGGTTAACTGGTTGGGGACTAAACCGCGTACCTTCCATCACACCATAAAAGGAATAATAATCTTTTGCTGAAATCGGATCAAACTTATGATCATGACAACGCGCACAACTGATCGTGAGTCCCAGGAAAGCCTTGCCAGTTACATCAATCATGTTATCGATTCGATCTGCTTCATCTTTTCGGATATCAACCGGACTGTGGGAGCCTTCCGCCATTGTTAGAAAAGTAGTTCCGAGGATGGATTCGTTTTCATTACCCGGACCGATCCTTGGTTTTGATAGTAAGTCCCCTGCCAGTTGCTCCCGAACCAGTTGATCATAGGGAATATCTGCATTAAAGGCCCGGATCAGGTAATCGCGATAGCGCCAGGCCTCCTGGATCGGATAATCAAATTCATGTCCGCGTGTTTCTGCATAACGGGCAATATCCATCCAATGGCGGGCCCATGTTTCTCCGAAACGAGGGGACTGCAAATAATAATCCACCATTTTCACATAAGCATCTTCGTTAGGTTCAGTCAAAAAGAGCTGCCGTTCTTTTTCGGTTGGTGGTAATCCGGTTAACAGAAAAGAAACTCTTCGCAAGAGTGATTCGGGATTGGCGCGCGGTGCGGATTTGATTCCACGTTCATCCAGTTCTTTCTGAATGAAAAAATCAACCGCATTTTCTTTATATTTTTTTTCAAGTAGGCTGCTGTCGGGGGGAATAAAGGCCCAGTGAGGATCATACTTCGCGCCCTGGTTGATCCACTTCTCCAGGATCGCCATTTCCTGTTGCGTAAGTTTCAGGTTGGATTCGGGCGTTGGCATTACCTGGTCCGGGTCTTTGTGATAAATGCGTTCCACCACAATGCTATTGGCAGCATGACCCGGGTCTACTGCACGACCGCCATTTTTTAATAAAGCCGTAGCTCCTTCATAGGTATCGAGCCGAAGGTTGGCTTTCCGGCTGCTCTCATCTGGACCGTGACATAGGTAACATTTTTGAACGAGGATGGGCCGTACATGGTAGTTGAAATCAACAGTATCCGGAATACCGGCTGTGGCATCTGAACCACATCTGCTGAACAGTGCAATTGAGATAATCAACCCTGCTACTATCCAGGTTGATTTTTGCTGAAAAAACCGGAGACCCATACTACAAATCGTTAGGCTCCTAATTTAACCAATTCATATGGAGCTTCCGAATTCTGTCTATATAAACGGGGCTGTTTTACGCATAGTGGAGAATATTTTCCGCATATTGGAGAATTTCCGCTTTATTGAGTAAGCTTACGGTCCCGCGCTATCGTTTTCCACTCACCGGAAATTTTACCCTCCTCCACTGTGAATGCTTTTTCATACAGCGCTACGGTGGGACAAATATGCCAGGGCAGACCTACAAATACATCTCCAATTTCAAACGCAGCTGGTTCTGTCGTAGTAAAGAAAAAATGCTCTTCACTGTGACCAACTGGTGTGAGTCCCGTTGCATTCAACCAATGGACTCTTTTATCCAGGCTGTTTTCCGAAGCAATGGATTTATGCCCAAGATCAGTGGTAAGTCGGTTGCTTTCAGGCCTGGAGACCACCCTGCTCAAAACAATCGCCGCCGGGACAAAAGGGGTGTCAGACAATTTTTCGGAATAGGATTGATCCCAGTATACAAAGGTACCCGGACTGCAAACCAGGTCGGGATAGCTCGCAAGGATTGGAAAGCTGGGCATACCCCCCGCAATGATTTCAACCGCCGAGTTAGTGTGTTCCTGTAAAATGGATTTCATTTTCCATACGGGTGCAAAAGCAGCTTCCACCCGTTGCTTTCTTACCTGCGGGTCTGGATCGGTAATATGCCCGTCGTAGGCATGTAATCCTTTTACGGTTATCCCTTCCCGTTGGAAAAGAGAAAGAAATAAATCCACAGCAGAATCATCCGGCTTCATTCCGGTGCGGTGCATCCCCACATCCAGATCAAGGTATACGGAGATGGACAACCGAAGAGTAGTTGCTTTCTCCAATAGTGCCTCAGCGCTGATTGCATTATCAACCAGGCAGGAAAATCGGGTATCAGGATAAACCTGCATGAGTTGCAGGAAGCGATCAATTTTTGGTCCGACCGGCTGGTAAGCCAATAACACATCCGGAACTCCCTGCTGTGCCAGCATTTCCGCTTCCGCGATAGTGGAACATTTGAATTGCTGAATGCCTGCTTGCATTAGCAGATATGTCAAATCCGGCGACTTATGAGTTTTTGCATGAGGTCGTAACCGTTTGACATCTCCCACCATCCGGATAGCTGTAGCAATATTCTGTTTCACCCGGTCGGGGTAAACAACCAGGGCCGGAGAATCAATCCTTTCCATGCCTTCAAATAAAAACCAAGAAGATTCCTGCTTCATATCCAGAAAGATAAGCCTTAACCACGCTCCTGTTCAATTATCGAAAAAAATTAAAAATAGTAGTCTACTTATTTGGTAGGATTAAAATAAATACTAGCTTTACATTCTCTACAGTATTAATAGACTATTACCACTTATTTTGAGACGACTTGCTATTCAAGCTTAATAATGTATGAATTATACATTATTAGGAGTTGCCAACTATTGTCATTATTTAACCAGACCAGAAACCATGAACAAGATTTTATTCACACTGTTATTTATCATTTCGGGCATTGTAGTCACAGCTCAGAGCCGGCTTACGGGAACAATTAAAGACGAAAAAGGCCAGCCAGTAGAAGCGGCCACTGTTAAAATCAAGAATACATCCCGCTCTACCGTGGCCGATGCAAAAGGACAATTTACCTTAACAGGATTACCCTCCCTTCCATTTACACTTCAAATCAGTTCTGCCGGATATGCTCCTGCAGAACTGCCGTTAAGCCAGTTGAAAGATTCCTCCATCACCATCATCCTACTGGAGAATTCACAACTTTCGGATGTAGTTATTACCTCCCGCCGTCGGGTAGAATCGGCACAGGAAGTACCGATCCCCATTTCAGTATTGGGAGGCGCACAGGTAGAAAATGCCGGTGCCTTTAATGTAAACCGGTTAAAAGAACTGGTACCAACGGTACAATTGTATTCTTCCAATCCGCGTAATACCACCTTAAATATCAGGGGTATCGGATCTACGTTTGGATTAACCAATGATGGCATTGATCCAGGTGTAGGCTTTTATGTGGATGGCGTGTATTATGCAAGGCCTGCCGCCACCACGCTTGACTTTATCGATATCGAACAAATAGAAGTGTTAAGAGGTCCGCAAGGCACTTTGTTTGGAAAAAACACAACCGCCGGTGCCTTTAATATTACTACCAAAGCACCAAAATTCAAACCTGGAGCAAGCTTTGAAGTGAGTTACGGAAACTATGGTTTTGTTCAGGCAAAAGCATCCGTTACAGGAGGTATTACCAAAAAATTAGCAGGGCGTATCTCCTTCTCAGGAACGCAACGTAATGGATTAATTGAAAATGTTTCAACCGGAAAACCAGTAAACGACCTGAACAACATAGGTGTACGCGGCCAATTGCTGTACACGCCATCTGACAAAGTAAAAATCACCTTTATTGGTGATGTAACAGATCAAAAGCCGGAAGGATATGCGCAGGTAGTAGCCGGCGTGGTTCAGACCCAGCGTGCAGGATATCGTCAGTTCGATAGTATCATTGCAGACCTCGGATACCAACTACCTTCCCGCAATCCCTTTGACCGGATTGTGGATCATAATACTACCTGGAAATCAGGCAACCAGTTAGGTGGTCTCTCAGTTAATGTGGACGCCAAAATCGGTGGCGGCACCTTAACCTCCACTACCGCCTGGCGTTACTGGAACTGGGATCCAAGTAATGATCGTGATTTCACCGGGCTGCCAGTGTTGACACTTTCCCAGGCTACTTCCAAACACCAGCAGTGGACACAGGAAATCCGCTATGCGGGGGATTTTTCCTCCAGGTTGAGTGGTGTGGCTGGAATCTTCCTGATCGGACAGGATTTAAAAACCGATCCTTTCCATATTGAAGAATCTGGAGCTGCACAGTGGCGTTTTTCTCAAAGCAGTAGAAGCGATTTATGGCGTACACCCGGACTCTTTGAAGGTAATGGCATCCGAACCCGTTCAAGGCTGGAAACCTTTGGTGCTGCAGCATTTGGCCAATTAGATTGGGCGATCACAGATAAACTTCATGTATTACCAGGCATACGCTATAACTATGATCGCAAAAAAGTTGACTTTGACAGGCAAACCTATGGTGGCCTCCAAACAGAGGACCCTGCGCTGCTGGCGCTAAAAAGAGCAGTATATACCGATCAGGCATTCAGCGCTGATGTGGATGAGAGCAACATATCCGGACAACTAACGGTATCGTATAAGGTAAGAAGTGATATCAATGCATTTGCAACCTATTCCCTGAGCTATAAACCAGTTGGTATCAACCTGGGTGGATTGCCCACCTCCAACGGAGAAGTAATGATTGAACTGGCCCGAATCAAACCTGAAAGTGTGACACATTATGAAGTGGGTTTGAAGACCTCTCCCGCACGGAATTTTATTTTCAACATCGTAGCGCACCAGACGGATATTAAGGACTATCAGACTCAGGTACAAACAGCCGAAGTGGGTGTTAATCGGGGTTATCTTGCCAATGCGGAAAAAGTCAGGGTGTGGGGTATTGAATCAGATGCGAACTATAAGCTCAATGACCACCTGACTATTTATGCTAACCTGGCTTATACGGAAGGCAAGTATCTCTCTTTTACCAATGCACCTGCTCCCCTGGAAGAAACCGGCGCTTCTACCTCCTTTAAAAACGTTTCCGACGGCGACCTTCCGGGTATCTCCAAATGGGCAGGATCTATCGGCGGTGAAATACAATCCGCTCTTAAAAAAGCATTCAACAAAGAAGGTCGTTATTTCCTGGCAATCGACAATTATTTCCGCAGTGGCTTCTCCTCCAGCCCCTCTCCTTCGAAATATCTGAACGTTCCCGGTTATGCGCTTTTTAATGGAAGAGTGGGTTATCGTTCAAGGGATGGAATCAGCATTTTCCTCTGGGGCAGAAACCTGCTGAACAAAAACTACTTTGAGCAATTGCTGCCTGCGGCAGGAAATGCAGGGCACTATGCGGCTGTATTAGGAGACCAGCGAACTTATGGAATTACACTGCGGTATGCGATCAATTAATCAGGCAAAACAACTCATTGAGAAAGCAATTTTTTTCGAAAAGAAGAGGGATTCATCCCCGTAACTTTTTTAAAGATTCGGGTGAAATGACTCTGATCTGAAAACCCGGTCAGATAGCTGATATCCGTAAGACTGTATTGCTTATCCAGCATGAGTTCCTTGGCTTTTTCGATACGTTGTGTACGGATGTATTCACCAAAGCCCTGGTTGTTGAAGTAGGTTGGAAATTCTCTTGAAATATAAGATGGATGCAAATCCAGCGTGGTTGAAATTTCATTCAGGCTAAGCGCTGTATCAATGTGATCCTGCAACAGATTCCTGAGTTCATGAACCCACTCAGGAATCTGTTTTTTGGCTCCCTTTCCTTTCTCCAGATAACTACTATACACTTTCCACAACAGGTGCTCATAGGGCTGTTTTAAATGTGTTTCCTGTTGCAGGTATTTTGCCCAACTGTATAAAGCATCGTATAACACCATTCCAAACTGCAAGAGTTCCTGATCATCTTTTATATTATAAGCAAGTCCGGCTGAAATTGCCCATAAACCAGCTACCTGTGGCGCAAGCTCATGACGATCTGTATCTGCGCCCCTTACAATTAGAGCCAACACATGAAGTGCAGGATCTACCAGCTGATATTCTTTAAGGAATGCATCAAACGTACATAACTCTCCTTCATGAGAAAACCTGACATCCGGCACATCAAAGGGAATCGCGGATTCAGCTGCTGCCCTGGAATATACTTCTTCGAATGGGACATATAAAAACTCAGCATCCGGATCAATAAACCTTCGAATCAGCCAGGGACAGGCAATCCGGTCTATCTTAGGTCGTTCTCTGGTAATCCATTTCATGTTTTCAGATTAATTGCCGTTCAGAAACAATTTATAAATAATTCCTGTTACCGCACCCCCAAGGATTAAGAGTGGTTCCGGGATACCCTTAAAGCGCAGCAAAACAAACAACGCTATAGCAGCAATCAGGATAGCACCTGCATCCACAAACTGTCTTTTGGACAATACTAATACAGCTCCTATGATTGCACCTATAGCTCCGGCTGTAACTCCCTCAACAAATGATTTAATGCCTGGATGTTTACCATATTTTTTAAAGTAGGGAGCCGGTAATATGGTAAAAAAATAACAAGGTAAAAAAGTGGCGAGTGCTGCAACAATTGCACCCATTCCTCCCGCTGACAGATATCCAATAAACGCAACGGTAATAACAACCGGACCAGGTGTAATCATGGCAACCGCAACAGCATCCATAAACTGTTGCTCATTCAACCATTGGTGTTCATGCACTACTCCTCCATAGAGGAAAGGCACGATGGCAAGTCCGCTTCCAAAAACAAAAGCTCCGGCCTTAAGAAAAAACAAACCAATATCGGTAAGCCTGCCCTGATCCGGACCTCCCCCACCGTATTGCCAGAACAATAGTAAACCAGCCATCCAGTTGACCATACCTGCCTGCTGATGTTTCAACGACATCCACCAACTGACAATACCAGCCAGTAGAATCAGTCCGATACTTTCCCGCTCTGTATAAAATGTTGCAATAGCTAATACCAATGCAATTGCCCAATATAATTTATTTCTGCCCAGGCTCTTTTTTGAAAGCTTGTAGGCAGAGACCCCAATAATGGCCATAACGGTTGCTCCAACACCGTAAAAGACTGCCTGCATGGCCGGAATCCCATCCATCAACACATACAGATAACCCAGGGCAAGTACCATTAAAAATGAAGGAAGTACAAAGGCAATTCCAACCAGAGTGGAGCCAAGGATGCCGTAATGCACATAACCCATGTAAATCGCCAGTTGTGCTGCCAACGGACCAGGAGCCAACTGGGCCAATGCAAGTCCCTCTTTATAATCTGCTTCTGAAATCCATCCCTTTTTTTCTACTAAATCCCTGTGCATATATCCCACCAGGGCAACCGGCCCTCCAAAGCCGATTGTTCCCAATCGCAGGAAATACAAAACCAGGTCAGGCAGGCGGTAGGCAGTTCCTGTTTGCATACAAGTTGTTTAAAAACTGATTCCAAATTGAAAACCACCGGTAAACGAAGTTCCGTGTGCATTGCCAAAACGAACCGGAAAAGGGAACGCGATAAAATATCCGCTGTTCTTATTTTTCTTTACAATTTTATTGAGGACGGGCGTGAACCCATACCGCCCACTTGTTTCAAAAGCAGCCCGGCCGGCAAAGGTCCAGCCCTTTCCTAAACTAATCAGTACACCCGGATGAAATAAAAAATTGGACATTCTGCTGGTCCCGTTTTCAGCCCGGACAAAAGGGACAAATTCCGCAGAAAAACCGATTTTTTGTGATTTCCAGATATTGATGCCGGTAGGTAATCCTACTACATAATAACCATCAAAATTGGTGGAGATAGCTGAGCTGGTTACTGTAACAATGGGATGCAAAATACCCACGTAACCCGCAAGTTTCGGATATGTTTGAACAGGCCCCGATTGAGCAAAAGAAGTAAATGAAACTAAAACAACTACCAGTGTACAATACATCCGAATCCTGCTATTCTTCATACTGCTGTAATTCAAAATTTTCAGCAAGAATACTGGCAGCTATTCGACCAAAATAGAATAGTATTGACGAATTGTATGTAATTGACCTGGAAGCCGCTTTACTTTGTAATATAGTTGGTATAAATGGATTCAAATACCCTGCGGATGACTCCATTATACCCATTCACGTAGGATGGATGACAGCCATTACTAATGATAACAATCCCCCATTTTTCGGTTGGATCAAAATACATCGCACTGAACAATCCATAAGCAACACCTGTATGTCCGACCAATTCTTTACCAGGTAGTAACCGGGTTGTTTTTTCCAATGCCAGTCCATAGTTCTCCTGGGTTGACAAGGGTGTTTGCATCATTTGGCTCAGTTTTTTTGAGATGATCCTTTTACCATTACCCTTTCCATAATTCATGTGCATCAGCATATAACGGGCACGATCAATTGCAGAAATCTTCATGCCACCAGTGGGAGAAAAAATCGGTGTGCTATATCCCATGGTATAATTCCGGATTTCCTCACTGCGAGGCGCATACGCTCCGGGGGAAGCACGGAATCCGATCGAATCATTTACAAATTCATAAAGGGTAGCAAAGCGTCGCGCATCCAGTGAATCAATGCAATATCCCCCATAGAGTCTCAACGGATCCAGGATATGATGCTTTATATACTGATCAAATCGTTCGCCGCTGTACTTTTCTATGATGGTGCCTATCATATTAAAATTAAGGTTGCAATACTGGTACCCTTCGCCAGGCGCATAGGCATTGTAACAGCTATCTGCATTCGGATTTTTTGCCGGGTTGATGGCATCCAGGGTAAAATAACCCTGCCGGTCGTTGATACTGGAACGATGAGAAAGTAAGTGTTCCAATGTTATCACTTTATCCGGAAACCGGGGATTGCGTACTTTAAAGCCAATCAGCTCACTCACATCATCAGTTAAATTGAGTTTACGAGCCTTTACCAATTGCAGAATGGCAGTAGCAGAAAAGGATTTGGAAATAGAAGCAATACGGAAAATATCCGTATTGCTTAATGGTGTTCTGGATTCGAGCTCCTTATATCCAAAGTTCTGGCTGTAAACGAGCTTATTGTCTTTTACTACGGCTACAGCTATACCTACTGCCTTGCCAGAATCAATGAGGTGCTGGATTGCTAGTTCTGCCCTATCTACCTGCGCACCTGCAAAAGCAGGAAACATCAACAGGAGCAAGAATCTTAGAATTAATTTATTCATACTATTTTAAGTGAGACGTGAGATGTGAGAAGAGCGCCCAATTCCTAATTCACAATTCATAATTCATAATTCATAATTCTCACTTCCTAATTTCCCTTGCGGTTGGCTTTTCGCTGCGCGGGCCATTCTCCCTGCTTACCTGTTCTTGGATTGATCGGCAATACTGCTTTTTCTCTGGATGTTTTTTGAGGCTCTTCGCAAGCCATGTACACCAGGATAGCCGTCAGAATCGCATTCTTACGCACATCATCAAATACAATCTTATCGTAGGTATCCCGATTGGTATGCCAGGTATAGGAACCATAGGACCAGCTCTTGGAACTCAGAGAAAATCCGGGTGCACCAACTGCTACAAAGGAAGCATAATCCGATCCACCACCACCGGGAGATCCTGGAAAACGTGTTTCGATTTCATTACGAATTTCTTCCGGCACTTTGGACAACCACCGGCCCAGATAATCATAGGCATGTAAAAATCCCTGCCCTGAAATGTTGGCTACCCTGCCTGTACCATTGTCCTGGTTGAACAATGCCTGCAAATTAGCAACAATCTCCGGATGATCTTCCACGAAAGCACGTGACCCATTCAGTCCCTGCTCCTCACTGCCCCAATGTCCGACCAGGATGGTACGTTTTGGATTGGGATAGACTTTTTTCAAAATACGCATGGCTTCCATCATTACAATGGTGCCGGTTGCATTATCCGTAGCACCCGTACCACCATCCCAGGAATCAAAATGGGCGGAGAGCATTACATATTCATCGGGCTTTTCTGTTCCCTTGATTTCAGCAAGCGTATTAAAGGTAGGTACGGTTCCCAATTCTTTGGAATCAGCACGAACATTCAAAACCGGTTTAACGCCGGATTCTGTCAGCCGATACAACATGCCATAATCTTCCAGTGCCACATCAATGGTGGGGATCTTGGTGGTATTGGCACCAAAGATTTTATTCACCCCGAAACCGGAAGACCAGTTGCTTAAAATAATGCCGGCTGCACCCGCTTTCTCAATAGCCAATGCAAGGTCTTTGGCATTTAATCCGCTTTTGCTGATGCGTTTTCTCCAGGCAGCAGTTTGTGCTTCCCGATCCTTTTTCATTTTTTCGAAGGAATCAGGAGTAGCCCATTCCTGCCAGTTGTAGTCGGGGCGACCGGTAGGCTGGTTCATGGAAATCAGGACAAACTTGCCTTTTACAGCAGGCAACCATTTTTGAAAAGCAATGGAATCTGCAACATCCGCAAGGATGATGGTTTCGCCAGTAACTGTTTTTCCTTTGGTGCCTGGGCTCCAGGCTAGTTGCATTCCTTCCAGCGATTTCACTCTGGGAGATACCATATCGATATGGGTGATGCCTCTCTCCCAGCCTCTCCATTCACCCCAGTTTTCTATTCTGGCATCGATGCCCCATTCCTTGTATTTGGCGATGGCCCAGTCGGCCGCATTTTTCATTTGTGGAGTACCAACGAGTCGGGGTCCGATACCATCCGTCAACTGATGCGCCAATACTTCCAATTGTGATTGTTCAGTAGCTTCCTTTACAATGGCTGCTACTACGAGGGAGTCATTTTTTTGTGCCCATACGGTGGTACTAACCAGAAAACAACCCGCTACCAGGGTTTGCTGCAGAAATCTCATGTTCGGTTAAGTGTTATTGTTAGGCTTACAATTTAAGGAATTAGGGTTAATGGTCGTTCATTACTAGAAAAAACGAGTCTATTATACGCATAAATTAAATATATACGTATATTTGTATAGCAAAGATAATTGAAATGAAAACCAGATTAAATCTAACTATAGATCAGTCCTTGCTGGAAAACATGAAAGCCTACGCTGCAAAAAAGAACATCAGTATCTCAGAATTAGTAGAAAATTATTTCAAAAAAGTTTCCCGACCAGCAAAGAAAAAGAACATTATTCAATTGGTAGATCAACTAAAAGTTCCACACATTGAAAAGAACGCTGATTTGAAAAAATTGTATTACGAGGAACAAAAGAATAAATATGGCTTCTAGAGTGTTCCTTGATGCCAATATAATTTTAGACTTTACTTTAAAAAGAGAGTCCTATCAAATTGCCCGGGAAATCATGAACCTTGTCGTTAATGGTCAGGTTCAGGCATTTGTAACTCCATCCATTATACATATCATTGGATACTGGCTAACAAAAGAATATGGAAATGCAAAAGCAAAAGAACTTTTACTTACTATTTTATCGGATGTAACTATCATTGATATTAATCATGAAATAACAATAACGGCTTTACATTCAAAGATAAAAGACATTGAAGACGCACTTCAATACTATACGGCGATTCATCACAATATGGACTTTTTCATTAGCAGGGATAAAGAGCTTCAGAAGGAAGCGATCCCTGCATTACCTGTCTACTCTCCACTGGAATTTTTGAAAGAGTTGTCTTAGGTTTTTCTTGCACAATTAAGGAATACAGGCGAAGCGGGTGTGATTGATCAGTAATTCTTTATTAGATATATTATCATAGGTTTTTTGTAGGGTTTTCATAGGGTTTTCATAGGGTTATTATAGGGTCTAAAACCAATGATTACCCATTAAAATCTCATTAAATTAAGTATAAACTATATGTGATATAGATATTATTACATATATTAATGGGACAAATCAGACATTCAAACCTATGGCAAGTAGTACAACCTCCATCCTGAAAGACTATAGCGGTAAATTGGGTAACCAGTTTGTATTGAAGAGATATGGCGACAAATCAGTGATCTGCAAACTCCCGAAAAGGGATAAGCGAAAAAAGCGAACAGAGAAACAAGTACAGAACAATCAACTGATGGCGATAGCTAATAACCTAGCCAAGTCGATCATTAATGATCCTGCAAAAAGAGATGCCGCCCAACTATATTTGAATGTTACGCGCAACAAACTATATACAAGCCTTGTAAAGCTCTATTTCCAACAGGTCAAAGCCGCCAAAGAAAATGGTCTGGAGATACCAAAGAATATAACAATAGCTGCGAAAGCTGATTGAACTATTGCTTTCAAGTCTACCTTTCCAGGATTCGCACGATTTGCTTGTATCCTGCCTTCCGGGCGTGCTCCAAAGCAGTAACCCCATTTTTATCGGGTATAGACCGATCGCAACCTGCAGCTACCAGGATTTCAACTATGGTGACGTATTTTGAACTTCCATCCCCAAGCAATACCGCTTCCAGCAGTGCTGTCCATCCAAGGCGATTAACATGATTAATTGGAAAGCCCTTAGTATTCGCCAACAACCTTACCGTTTCAATATGCCCACGCTCACAGGCAGGTATCAACGCAGTTCCATTATACCGGTTAAATACATCAAAGCGGGCCCCGTTGTCCAGAAATAATTTCACCAATTCTGTATAACCCAAGGCGCCTGCCAATAAAAAGGGACTGTCCAATTGTTCATTTTGATAATTGACATTGGCACCCAATTTCAACAGCTCGGTTGCTTTCTCCATATTTCGGTCACGTACTGCCTGTAATAAGGACTTGTTGATTTTATCCATTTGATCAAATGCTGAATTGGTGGTTGATAAAAAGAAAGAAATAAAACAAATGATGAGCGCTTTCATGTGGCTGTATTAATTGAATACTTTATACCCTTTGTGAAACATTGCTTTTATCTCACTTACCCTTGCCACCGCTTCTGCGGAGCAACTCGCATCTACTAAAACAAAGCTTGCTTCGTCACCAGTTTTGGGCCATTGCTGCTCACCTTTTCGGTTGAGGGGTGTAATTCCTGCTGTGGCCAGTCCCAACGATTGGGAAAGCTCCAGCTCGGTTACCATCCCGTATAATTGCGCTGCCAGATTCGCTTTTTGCAATACACTGCCAGTACCAAAACTATTCCAGTGATCAACGATGCTATCATTTCCGGTTACTACCTGAACGCCGTGTTTTAATAAGGTGGGAATAGGCATCTGCAAACGCCCCATGGGTATGCTGGAGGCGATTCCAATTCCCGCTGCCGCCAGCTTTTCGGCTATTGCTTCCTGTTGGCTGCTTTCCAGCGATGCCAATACAAAAGCATGACTTAACCAGGTCCGGTTTTTCAATTCAGGATTTTCATTCACCCGATCAATCAGGTAATTCACCACCTGTAAGCCATCTGCACCACCCTCATGCAAATGAATATCGATTCCCTTCTTATAATCCAATGCCAGTTGCACAGTAAAATCCATAGTACGATTGATATTTCCATCAATGGATGCAGGATCCAATCCACCTATAAAATCGATTCCAGCCTGTGCCGCTTCTTTCATCAGCGAAGTGGAATCACGGTAATAGAGTCCATGTTGTGGAAATGCTACCAGCTCTGCACCAAATCCCAGTTTCTTATTTACCAATGCCTGTTGCAAATTCCGAAGTGATTGCAATTGTGAGGTTGGTTCAATGTTGACATGACTTCTTGCAAAGGCCGTACCTTTTGATTGCAGCAATTCAATCATCTTTTCAGCCCGATGGGTAGAAGTCTTGAGCATTTCTGGAAGTATCTTCTCTTCCATCGCAATCATATCCTTTACCGTCCGGTTTTTAATCACTCTTGGTTGCCAGGGACCCCCATAAAAAGTTTTATCCAGATGAATATGCATGTCCTTAAAAGCAGGAAGCATCAACAAACCTTTTGCATCTAGCGATTTTGATCCAAACTGGTTTTTAGTGATACTTTTAATTTTACCCTGTTCAATTTCTACAGAGAATAAATCAGTGCTGGTTCCGGTCACAGCTCCTTGCTCAATTATATAACCAGTTTCCAAACGAACATTCTTCAACACGAAACTTGATGATACTTCGTCACTCAGTTCATTACTACTTAAACCCGGCAACTGCTCCGCACCGGGAATGGCTAAACCAGCGATCAGTCCGGATGCATTTTTTATAAATGTTTTTCTGCTAACCTGTTGCATGCCCATATCAGAATTTGATACAAAACTACCATAGTAGCACCCTTTTAATATTGCAGGCTTTCGAACAAAACTTGTAATTTTTATTACTTTTTCCGGAAAGCGGCCGGACTTAGTCCTGCTTTTAACTTGAATACATTGGAGAAATAAGCAGGGTCATCAAAACCAAGCGCATACGCAATTTCCTTAATGGACTGCTCACTAATCAACAACCGCCTTTTTGCTTCCATAATCATTCTGTTTTGTAGCAACTCCTTGGCATTTTTAGTTAAGTTGCGCTTGCAGACAATATTTAGATAATTGGCGGTAACATGTAATTTCCTTGCATAGAATTCAACTGATTTTTCCTGCAAATAGTACCGTTCAATCAGTTTCAGGTATTCTGAAACAAGTACTCTATTGGTTGTCGTAAGGGACTTCCACTCCCTGTTTTCCAAAAGCCTGAAAATTAATTGAAGGAGTACTATGGAGCGCGCTTGTATAACTTTCCAGCTCAATGTTGGTTGTGAGAGTTCTTTTCCTAATTCAAGGAACTCATACTGCAAACTTGTAAACTCCTTTTGTGGTATGGTTAGAACAGGTTTCTCCTGGAACAAATACCAGCCAATCTCTATTGATTGTTGAATGGTTGAAAAAGTTTCCTTGCTGATCATCAATTGAAAAACACGGGTAGTTTTATCAAATTTCCAATCATGTACCTGACCGGGATACAAAACATGTAACTGGTTTTTTCCGATTTTATACTTCATCCCATCGATGCGATGATACCCTTTGCCGGTTTCAAATAACAACAAGACATAGAAATCATGTTTATGGGGACTATCAATACTTCTTTCCCCGAGAATTTCGTGATACTGAAGTTCCCGGCTAAGAGAATGCTCTTCGGGGAAAGCATCCAATCCAATAACGGGTATATTATCCATGCCTGTTAACACAAAATAAACCTATACTTCTTATTTTGAGGTTAATTGTAAAATTATGCTGGATATTGTAATCGATTCAAGACAGGCTGCGATCAGCGAGCATATCAGGGTAAAACGCATTTTGCCCTTTCGCCAGCGAAGAATGGTAGGACCCTTTATCTTCATGGATCATGCAGGTCCGGTTACCTCGGCGCCCTCTCCTATTTCCAAAATGGATGTGTTGCCACATCCGCATATCGGATTGTCTACAGTGAGTTATTTGCTAGGTGGAAAGGTGACCCATCGCGACAGTCTGGGTGTTGAACAGGTCATCGTTCCAGGTGAAGTAAACTGGATGACGGCCGGCCGTGGCATTGCCCATTCAGAGCGCTTTGAAGACCCCACCGTATTGCAAAATGGCCAGCTCGAACTGATCCAGACCTGGGTGGCGTTGCCAGAAAAAGAGGAAGAAGCAGACCCTGCTTTTGAAAATTTCAAACCTGAGCAATTGCCGGTTTTTACAGACACCGGTATCTGGATGCGACTGATCGCGGGAAATGCCTACGGATTACGCAATGAGGTGAAAACCTTATCGCCCCTCTTTTACCTGCATGTAGTACTGGAAGCCGGTACCCGTTTTGCCCTGCCACAGGAACACAGTGAACGGGGTGTTTATATTGTTCGGGGTGCACTGGAAACAGGCGGACAGTTGTATCGCGAGGGCCAACTGCTGGTGTTTACCAAAAAATCAGACCCGGTAATTTTGGCAAAAGAGAATTGCACCCTGATGTTGTTGGGCGGAGAACCATTGGGCGACCGGTTTATCTGGTGGAATTTTGTATCCTCCCGCAAAGAGCGGATTGAACAGGCAAAAGAAGACTGGAAACAGGGCCGAATCATCCTGCCACCCAACGACAACCATGAATTTATTCCATTGCCAGAAGACAAATCAAAACCTGCGGGCGGTCCCAGTCCGGAGCTTCTTTCCTGATACGTTTCAAAAATTAACTGTCTTCTCAGTAAATTTTCCGAATTCGTAAACCGCAGCGATGGTGCCCATGGTAACTTTGCGCCATGAAAAAAACCGTTCTCTTCTGCATTTTGCTGGCTCCCTTTTGGACGCTGGCTCAAAATAATACCCTGTTACGCGCCGATTTCTGGAAAAACAACCCTGATTTGGCTACTGTAAAAGCCGAAATCGCCAAAGGAAACAGTCCTGCTGAGGCCAATGGAGGCAATTTTGATGTGGTGACCATGGCAATTAATAACAATGCGGCCACTGAGGTGATTATATACCTGATTTCACAGGATGGAAATAGTGTTGGGAAAAAAACACATGATGGCAGGATCTATTTGCATTGGGCAGCTTCCCGGGGAAATACCGAAGTGGTGAACTACCTGCTGGAAAAGGGAGCTGATATCAATTTTGGGGATGACCGGGGTACCATTCCCCTGGTTTATGCACTGGCAAACGGACAAACCAATACAGCTGTTTATGATGCCCTCTTTAAAGCAGGTAATAATCCCAAACAAAAATTCCAGAATGGTGCCAGTTTGTTGCTGCTTGGCATAGCCAATGATAAAGACCTGCTGCTGTCTGAATACCTGGTAAGCAAAGGGCTCTCCTATACTGATACAGATGATTTAGGGAGAACCGCATTTGATTATGCTGCGCGTTCCGGCAACCTGGAACTTCTGAAAAAGCTAAAAGCCAAAGGAGTAAAACATAGCAATTATGCCTTGCTCTTTGCAGCACAGGGCGGTCGAGGTGGCGCAGCCAAACAGGAAGTATATCAATACCTGGTGGAAGAACTGAAAATTCCGGCAATCGCTACAGGCGAAAACGGCGAAACTGTTCTGCCTTACCTGGTACGTCGCCCTAACCAACAGGAGACCATTCAGTATTTCTTGAGTAAAGGAGTGGATATCAATAAAGCAGATAAAAAAGGCGAAACAGCACTTACGCATGCTGTTCAGTACAGCACTGCGGAAATGGTTGGCTGGCTGCTTGATAAAGGAGCTTCGGTTGTGGTTAACAGTAAGGAAGGCAACCTGGGATATTACCTATTGCAGTCGTATCGCAGTCCGCGCGCGGGTGAAACACCCGTTGATTTTTCCAACAAGCTGAACCTGTTGCTTGCGAAAGGTGTTAAGCTGAATTCGGCTCAACCGGATGGCAATACACTGTATCATCTGGCAGTAGCCAAAAACGACATTCAGCTGTTTCAATTACTGGCTCCCTTAAAAATCGACATCAATGCAAAAAACAAGGATGGCATGACGGCCCTGCACCGCGCAGCACTTGTAGCAAAAGACGACCAGTTGTTGAAGTACCTGGTATCCATCGGTGCAAAGAAAGAGCTGCTTACCGAACTGGATGAAACAGCGTATGACCTGGCAAAAGAAAATGGATTTCTGAAAGAGAAAAAGGTGGGACTTGATTTTTTAAAATAAGCAAAAGCGATACATGAGATTATTTATACTGAGTTTGGGAATGAGTTGCCTTGCATGGGGTTCAACCGCCAGTGCCCAGCAAAGCAAATACAAGTGTTTGTTACAAACTACCAGTTATACAGGTGAGGAAGCCTATATTGTTGTATCCCTGATCAACCCGAAGGGCAACTATGAAAAGACACTTTACATATTGGGCCCGGATAAACAATGGTACAATAGTTTTAAGGAGTGGCATAAACAGCAAAGCAAAAAAAAGGAGAACCTGAGTGCGATAACAGGAGCATCCGTTGCAGGAGGTGATCGTGCCAGTGCAACCTTTATACTGGATGAAAGCCTGCTGAATAAAGGATATAAACTGCGGTTTGAAAGCTCGGTGGAAGACCAGCAATATCATATGGCCGATGTAGAGATACCGATGACAACGGAAGCCCTTACACAAAAAACTGAAGGAAAAGGCTATATCCGGTTTGTCAAACTAAGTAAAGTTCAATAAGGGGTTCAATTGTTCGAATGACAGCATCCATCTGGCGTACATCGCACCTGGCACTGGCAATTGTTTGCTCGCTCTTCCTGCTTGTTGCTGCGGTAACCGGGGTGGTATTGGCGGTGGATGTGATCCGTGAAAAAAATCAGCCCTATAAAGCAGCAGGGTTTGAACAGATCCGGTTATCGGAATCACTGCCGGTTTTAAAGGAAAAATATCCGGAACTGCTGCAGCTCACTATCGACGCGCACGGATTTGTAAAAGCGGAGGGATTTGATGCAGACGGCAATGAGATTAACGCCTATGTTCACCCGAAAACCGGAGAACTTTTGGGAGTCCCTCCTGTTCAATCGGATTTTGTACAATGGAACCTGGCCCTTCACCGATCCTTGTTTTTACATGAAACCGGGCGGTTTATTGTTGGCGTTGTTTCCTTTCTGCTAATGCTGATTGTGCTTTCAGGAACCCTGCTGATAATAGAGCGACAAAAAGGAATCCGCCATTTTTTTGATCGCATGGCCCGCGATTTTACTGCACAGTACTATCATGTGGTAGCGGGCAGATTATTATTGATTCCATTGTTTTTACTTGCTGCAAGCGGCACTTATTTATTCCTGGTCAGGTTTGAGTTGCTAACTAAAGAAAGTCCAGCCGACATTAAGATTGTTGAACTCACGGAAAGCCCTAAACGATCCCTGGCTGAATTCCCGGTATTTCAGCAAACCCGATTGGCAGAAGTGGTAAGAATTGAGTTTCCTCTGGATACGGATCCGGAGGAGTATTATACAATACAATTAAAGGATCGTGAAGTAACAGTTCATCAATTTACCGGAGCAGTTCTGAAAGAAAAAAAATATCCGTTGGTGCAGGTCTGGGAAAGCATCAGTCTTGATCTGCATACCGGGAGAACCAGTAGTATCTGGGCAATCGTGATTGGCATTGCCTCGCTGAATATTCTTTTCTTTATCTATTCGGGATTCCGGATTACTTACAGAAGGCTGGGCGTTAAAACACACAATCGCTATCAAGCAGAAGATGCCGAATTTATTTTACTGACGGGTTCTGAAAATGGCAGCACCCTTCGGTTTGCACAACAGATACACCTGCAGCTATTGGCAAATGGGATAAAATCCTACCTGGCAGAAATGAATCGTTACCAGGCCTATCCATCCGCCAGGCAATTACTGGTATTTACTTCTACCTATGGATTGGGAGATGCGCCCAACAGTGCCCGGGTATTTGAGAAGAAGTTATTCCAGCATCCACAATTACAGGAAGTAGAATTTTCTGTAGTAGGTTTTGGTTCCCGCACCTATAAAGAATTTTGCGGTTATGCGGTACAGGTAGATGGCTGGCTGGAACAGCAATCCTGGGCCAGGAGAAGCCTTCCCTTATATAAAGTGAATGATAAATCCACCGAAGATTTTGTAAAATGGGTGAAGGCATGGGCAGCACAAAACAGTATTGCGCTGGTGGAGAGCCCGGTAAACTACGGCGGACAACCACCTGGTTTACAACAGTTACATATAATCGAAAAAACAATTGCAACTGAAAAGGATCTGAATTTTAGTGTAACCCTGAAAATACCGCGGTCAGCTACTGTACGTTCCGGCGACCTGCTGGCAATCTATCCGGCGGATGATGAACGGGAACGACTTTACTCCATCGCCCGAATTGGTAACAGCATACAGTTGGTGGTAAAACTCCATACAAATGGACTGGGATCTCAATACCTGCACAAGCTGAAAACAGGTGAAAAAATCAAGGCGAGAATCATTCCCAATCCCTCCTTTCATTTGCCTGAAAAAGCGCCGGAAATTGCCTTGATTGCCAATGGAACCGGCATTGCGCCCTTTCTGGGTATGATTGCGGAAAACAAAGCTGGCCGGTCATTACATCTGTATGCGGGATTCAGACACCGATATTCATCTGTACAAGACTACCAGGCAATCTGCGATACAGCCATCCAAAACCAACAACTGAAAGCAGCATCATTCGCCTTTTCGAGAGAAGAAAACCCTGCTTATGTGATGGATTTAATCCGGCGGGATGCCAGCTTTTTTGCGAACCTGCTGGCTACCAAGGGAAGCATTCTGATTTGTGGTTCTTTGGCCATGCAGCAGGATGTGGAGCAGGTGCTGGATCAGATTTGCCAGGAAAGGAATGGCCAATCGCTCCATTGCTACAAGGCATTGGGACAGGTACTGGCAGATTGCTATTAAATTGAATCGATGAAAAAATTCCTGTTTATAATATGTGTATGGTTCTGCTATTTTTCAACTACCGCACAGGTTGTACGCAAAAGAACTGTAACCCTAATGGGTAGCCGCTTTGATATCACGATTGTTGGGACAGACAGCAGTACGGCAGAAAATCATATTGATAAAGCGATCGCGGAAATTGACCGGATCGAGCAACTAATCTCTGATTGGATACCTTCCTCGCAGGTATCAGCAATCAACCGGATGGCAGGGATCCGACCGGTTAAAGTGGATCGGGAACTACTGGAACTCACGCAACGGGCCCTGCGAATATCCGAATTAACAGAGGGTGCTTTTGATATCAGTTTTGCCGCCATGGATAGGATCTGGAAATTCGATGGCAGCATGGAGCAGTTGCCGGATTCAGCTACTATTCAACGGGCGATAGCGAATATTGGTTACCGATCTATTCAATTGGATACCCTGAACAGCACCATTTATCTAACCCGGAAGGGAATGAAAATCGGATTCGGAGCTACCGGTAAAGGATATGCGGCCGACAAGGGGCGTGCACTCATGAAGGAACTGGGTGTTCCTGCAGGAATCATAAACGCGTCGGGAGATCTGACTACCTGGGGTAGCCAGCCAGACGGGACAGCCTGGACCATCGGGGTAACCAATCCTTTTCGGCGATCCAAACCAGCAGCCATTTTAAAAATGTATACCGGAGCGGTTACTACTTCGGGCGATTATGAAAAATACGTGGAGATCGATGGCAAACGTTATTCCCATATCATCAATCCTAAAACAGGCATACCCAGTTATGGGCTCACCAGTGTAACGGTAATTGGTCCGGATGCAGAAAACTGCAATGGATTCAGTACCGCTATCATGGTATTGGGAAAGAAAAAGGGACTTCAGTTAATCAATCAGCATCCTGATTACGCCTGCCTCTTATTAACAGCAAAAGGAAAGAAACACAAGTCCCGAAATTTCAAAAAAGTATCAAGAACCATTTCTTCAACTCCAGGTAGCGAAAGGAAGCATACCATTCAAGCCCAGCAGTAAACAGCACTGTGAAAGAAAAACAAGCACCCAAAAATCAATCTTTTTAAAGGGGTTACCAGGCTGCCTGTAATACTGGAAGATGGAGAATGCACAGGAAACCGGTAACGCTATACTAGCTCCATAGAGAAGGACAGTTGCTATATTCTTATCGCCCAAATATATTATCCCCTTACTTGAAGCCAGTAAGCCACCAATAAGAAGCAGCCATGCAGCATAATACGAAAAGGAATAGGCTTGCTGTTGAAATAAAGCCGGACTTTTAATTAACTGTATGGTTCCAAGTAAAAGCAGTAAGACCAAACTTAATAGTCCCATACATATACTAATCATTGGAAGGATGATCTGTATTCCATTTACCTTTTTCAATGTCTGCGTACCGGTGGTGAGAAATTTTTCCCCTGCCTCATTTTCATAAAACAAGTGTGAATAGCCAACTTTACCATCCGCAATAAAAAGGCGATTGTCATTGGTCAAAAGTTGTATTGCTTTTTTCTGAAAAGGTTTAATAGAAAGAGTACCGTTATCCATTGACACATTGGTAAAGGAACTGATTCGTTCCAACAACTGAAAGGGTTCAACTTTAGGGATTACAGGAGCATAATAGCCGACCCATTTTTTACTGGCCTTTCTTGGATGAATAGATGCCATGGTTGGGAGAATCTCGGAATCCATGCTCAATCCTGCAATCAGCATTCCATTCAATCGTTCATAGTCTGCCGACTCACTATCCATATTACATGCGATAAAAAAACCTTTACCCTGGTTTGGGAAAACATACAACATAGCCTTGTAGCCAATAATATTTCCGGAATGTGCAATACCAACTACACCGTGCCGGTCTCTGGAAACAGCACCCAAAGCATAACCATTTGGCAACCCATTTACTGACGCAATGGTTTGTTTCGGTTTCCCAATCTGGTCTATCAGATCCTTTCGAATGAATTGCTCACCGTTTATAACACCTTTGTTTAGCAGCAATTTAATAATGCAAATCATGTCTTCACCGGTGGTGGTAAATTGGCCAGCTGGACGAAGAAAGATTGGCATGGCAGGTGCCATTTCGCCATTATCAAAATGTCCCATAGCCAGATCCGAAACTGCTTCAGCACCAGTTTGTGAATAAAATTGAAAACTGCTCTGCTGCATGCCCAATGGTTTCAGCAGTATACTATCTAAATACCCCTCGTATCTTTCTTTGGCTATTGCTTCAATTACCATTCCTAAAAGTGTATAACCCATATTTGAATAGGAGAAAACACTACCAGGTTTGGAATAAATTTTCAATACTGCAGGATCGCTTCGATAAAAAGATTCCAATGGCGTATCAGGAGTTGATCCGGTACTAAAAAAATGCCAGAGCCTTAAATCACTCAACCCGGAAGTATGATCCAATAAGTGGCGGATGGTTATGGGTTGTTCCTTTTCCCATAGGTTATCAAAAGGCAATCCAGGAAGATATTGATGCACTGGATCATCCAACTTCAGTTTATTTTCAGTTGCCATCCGCAAAACACCCAGGGCTAGTATAGTTTTCGTAATAGAACCGACATGAACTTTTTCCTGTCCAGTCATTTTCTCCCCTGTGTGCATATTTTTAACTCCCATTCCCAATACCTGTACCGAATCGGCATTAAGAACAGAAATGACAGCTCCGCTTATTTTTTCGGCTGCAAGTATTTCCTTCAGGCGATTTTCGATAACCCTTGAAACAACCTGAGCGGAGGCACCGATGGGTTGAAAATGAAGAATCCAAACCAGTAGAATAATAATATATCTCACTATATAAATATATAATACCACAGTCTTTCAAGAAATTATCCTAAGGTAAGAACTCAAAGCTGAGGTTAATAAATTATTAGTCTTCTATTAATTTAGTATTACTAAACATATTTTTAGTATTTATTACTAGATTTAAGTAGTTTTTATCATCAACCCATCGCAACCAATATGGACAATCGTCGTGAATTCCTCCGTAAAGCTGCATTGCTTACAGGTACCGCAGGCATTGCAAACAGCCTGCCTGCTTCCATCCAGAAAGCCTTCGCCATTAATCCGGCACCAGGATCAACCTACCTGGATGCAGAGCACATCGTTTTCCTGATGCAGGAAAACCGGTCCTTTGATCATTGTTATGGAACCCTTCAGGGTGTGAGAGGATTTAATGACCCCAGGGCCATCACCCTGCGCAATAAAAATAAAGTGTGGGCACAAACAGATGCTAACGGAAATACCTACACGCCTTTCCGGCACGACCTGAAAGACAGCAAAATCACCTGGCTGGGGTCACTTCCGCATGGATGGAATGATATGACTGAAGCCCGGAATGAAGGGCATCACGACAATTGGCTGGAAGCCAAAAAACCAGGCAGAAAGGAATGCCAGGGGATGCCCCTGACCATGGGCTATTTTGACCGCCGTGATATCCCGTTCTACTATGCATTGGCAGATGCATTTACGGTTTGCGATCAGCATTTCTGCTCTTCCCTGACAGGCACCACTCCTAACCGGCTTCATTTCTGGACTGGAACCATCCGGGAAAAACATGATCCGAATGTCATAGCCAATGTATATAATTCAGATGTCGATTACGGCAAAGAAGCTACCTGGAAAACCTTTCCGGAATACCTGGAGGATAACGGCGTATCCTGGAAAATCTATCAGAATGAAGTGAGTCTTGAATCCGGCTTTGAGGGAGAAGAAGAAGACTGGCTCGCCAACTTTACTGACAACCCGATTGAATGGTTCAGGCAGTACCAGATCCGTTTTGCTTATGGGCACCGGCAATTCCTTCCGAAAGCAGTTCAGCTACTGCCCGGGAAAATTAAAGAGATGCAGGATAAGATCGCTGCTACTCCAGCCACTGATCCCGGTTTGCCTCGCCTGAAAAGACAATTGGAAGGCCTGGAAAAAGGATATGCGTATGCACAAAATGCAGTCAAAGAATATACACAGGAAAATTACGACCGGTTGAGCCAGCGGGAAAAAAACCTGCACGAAAAAGCGTTTAGCGATAACCGTAAGGACCCTGATTACCGGAGCCTGGAAACTGTAACCTATGATGATAATGGCACTAGCAGATCCATGAAAATACCCAAGGGAGATATCCTGTATCAGTTCAGGGAAGACGTGAAAACCGGCAAGCTTCCAACTGTTTCCTGGGTAGTAGCACCTTCTAACTTTTCTGATCACCCAGGTTCCCCCTGGTATGGTGCCTGGTACCTGAGCGAAGTGATGGATATCCTAACCCAAAATCCGGAAGTTTGGAAAAAAACCATCTTCATATTGAACTACGATGAAAATGATGGTTATTTCGATCACGTGCCTCCATTTGTGCCACCCAATCCTTACCAGCCAAATAGCGGAAAAGCATCCGCGGGAATCAACTGTGAAGAAGAATATGTTCACAAATCACAGGCATGGATGAAAGATCCTTCTAAAGCAAAACATCTGGAAGGGCCTATTGGCCTCGGTTTCAGGGTTCCCCTTGTCATTGCGTCTCCCTGGTCTCGCGGTGGATGGGTGAATTCAGAAGTGTGTGATCTCACTTCTCCTATTCAGTTCCTGGAACATTTCCTTTCACACAAAACGGGAAAGAAAATCTATTCAGAAGAGGTAACTGCTTTCCGCCGGACTGTATGCGGCGACCTAACTTCGGTATTCCGTCCTTACAATGGGGAAACATTAAAAGCACCGGAATCTGTTGACCGGATCAGCTACCTTGAAAGTATTCATAAGGCTCAGTTTAAAGATATGCCGAAGGGCTTCCACAAATTGTCTGACGCAGAACTGGCCGCACTGAATGCAGACCCGATGGCCTCCCCCTATGTGCCCGTGCAGGAAAAAGGAACTAGACCAGCTACTCCCATCCCTTATCAGCTTTTTGTAAATGGAAATTTTAACAACGGCCGGTTAGAGTTGGTATTTGAGAACAGGAAAGATCAATTTGGAAATAAAACAAGCGGTGCACCATTTATTGTGTACGATGCTGTAACAAATGCAGCACCACGAAATTATGTAGTGAAAGCAGGTGATCGATTAACGGACGAATGGCAACCTTCATCCGGTGCAACTCATCTAATGGTACATGGACCCAATGGCTTTTACCGTGAATTCAAATACGGAACCACGAACCCCGGACTGGAAGTACTCTTCACCTATGAAGAGCGAAAAGGCAGTAAACAACTAAGCGGCAATGTGGTTGTAATGATGAAAAACACATCCTCACGGTCACAGATAGTTGAAATTACTGACCCCAGTTATAAAGCAGCTCCAGTTACTAAAAGCATTGCAGCCAGAAAAGCGGCCAGCATGGTGATAGACATTAGTAAAAATCAAAACTGGTACGACCTCATAGTACGTATTAAAGGAAACAGCAGCTTTGAACAGCGATTTGCCGGACACGTAGAAAACGGACAGGTCAGTACTACCGATCCTTTAATGGGAAGCGTAGTTTGATCAGGAAGGCAGGACAATTAAAGGAGTTTCTCCTTCATAAACCAGTTCATTGATCAGAAATTTTCGAAACAACTGATCAGATAATAAGCGGGAGCCCTTTTGAACAATCAGAATTTCATCAACTTTGTTATTGATGACTTTCCGAATGTCTTCAAAAGGGCTTTCACCTTCATATATTTTGTATTCAGTGGAAAATCTGGCGGAAAAAAGAGCTGTCAGTTCTTTCAGCTGCTTCTCTACATTTTCAGTTTTCTCATCCGGCTGAGCAAGATAAAAAAACTGGATCCGGGTTTTCCCATTGTCCAGGAATTGCAAAAAACTATTCAATGCAAGTACATTAAACGCGTGTTTATCAGAAACTGCTATCATCAGTTGCTCATGAGAGAACCGGTTTATATGCCTGGGAATCGCAACAACCACTTCGTTGGTATGCTCAATTACATCCAATGCCACACTACCAATAAACAATTGTTTGAATAAGCCTGTTCCCTTGAGTCCAACAAATAACAGGTGTTCATAAGACTGTGAGAGCAGGGCTGATAACAATTTTTCAAGTGGCCCATCCGTCACTTCAACTGAGAATATAGTACCTGGTGGAACAAGATCTCTGGCAAATGTTTCCAATTTTTGTACGGCCTCTTCTCTTGCTGCCAGCGCCATAGCCTGCTTAGTTTCAGAATCGGCAAGCGCGGGAGACATAACAAACGTCTTATGTACCAGCACCAATTCAGCTTCAATAGAGCGACACCAGTCAGCTGCATACAACAAAAGATCCTTTGAATAGGAAGAGAAGTCAATCAGTACAATAAAACGCTTTTTCATGCACTCAGGTTTTTAAAGTTGCGGAAGAACCAGCCAGGCTTTGGTGTACTTTTTCAAAATCCGATTCACTGTCAGCCAGCACCATTAATACATCACCCGCTTCAATAACTGTAGAGCCACCCGGACGAATATACTTATCATCCCGCTTTATCATGATTATAAAAGCTGACCTTGGAAAATCCAGATCAACAATCCGTTTATTAATGGCTATAAATCCCGGCTCTACTTCAATTTCCTGTAAAGAGGATTTAGGCAGATCCAGGATCAATTTTTCCGCATAGGAAATAGGTTTCACCCGCTCGGGTAATACCACCTGTAACCATTTTGCCACTATGCCAAGTGTAGTACCCTGTATTAATACTGAGGTAACTGAAATAAAGAATACGATATTAAAAATCGCATGTGCCTTATCGATACCAGCCAGTAAAGGGTAGGTGGCAAATACAATCGGCACTGCTCCTCTAAGGCCTACCCAGGAAATATAAAGGCGGCGATTCAAGCGCATTCTAAAGGGCAGAAGGCAGATGAATACACTCAATGGCCTGGCAATAAGTATCAGGAATAGCGAAATCAGCAAACCAACACCCGCAAATGGCAACACCTCGGACGGAAACACCAGCAGGCCAAGCGTAAGGAACAGTACTATCTGCATCAGCCAGGCCATCCCATCATAATTCTTAAAGATGGTTTTTTTATGCATAAAGGGTTGGTTGCCCAGGTAAACGGCGCAGATATAAACAGCCAGGAATCCATTCCCACCTACTGCATCTGTTGCAGAAAAGGTTATAAACATGAGGGATACCACTAATACAAAATAGAGGCCCTCAAAATCGAGTTCAATTTTATTGATAAGATATTTACTGATTTTACCAAAGGAAAACCCTGCTATTCCTCCCAGGATCATTTGCTGAAAGAATATCGGCAAAATAGAAAGCAGGGACTGATCCTGATGCGTAACAAGCGTTAAAAAGGCAATAGTAAGGACATAAGCCATTGGATCGTTACTACCACTTTCCAATTCCAAGGTTGGACGTAAATTAAATTTCAGCGCCAGGCTTTTGGAGCGCAGCAGTGAAAATACCGCGGCTGCGTCGGTAGACGAGACAATGGACCCCAACAGCAAGCTTTCATAAATGGTGAAATCAGTAAGATACCAGACAAACAAACCAAGTGAAATCGCCGTAAGCAAAACACCTACTGTAGATAACACCAGCCCCTCTTTTAAAATCGGCTTTACAGATGTCCAGTTGGTATCCAATCCACCTGAAAAGAGGATAAAGTTCAATGAAACGATCCCGATGAACTGTGCAGTTTCGGGATCGTCAAAATGTATTCCACCAATACCATCGGAACCAGCAAGCATTCCAATAGCAAGGAACAGCAACAAAGTAGGTACTCCAAATTTATAGGAGGTTTTACCGGCAATTATGCTGATAAACAATAAAAGAGAGCCGACTAACAGGATGTTTTCAATCGTAAGATTCATGCATATGACTTAGCCTATGCACTTAAAATACACTTTTTAGCCGGAACAATTTTTAAACATTTCCATAAATATTAGACTGACCTCCATCTATTGCGATGGTTTGTCCGCTTACATAGGAGGCGGCATCACTTAATAAAAACGCAACAACTTTGGCAACTTCTTCAGGCAATCCCAGTCGTTTTGTTGGATTTGCTTTTGCATACTCAGTTTCAGCAAGTTTAGGATTTGTAGGATTAATTTGCTTAAAAGCTTCCGCCACCATTGGAGTAAGAATGGCTCCTGGTGCAATCGCATTGGTTGTTATCCCATACTGGCCATATTCCAAAGCCGCATTTTTTGTCAAACCCGAAACCGCATGTTTACTGGCAACATATGGACTTTGATTCAAGACTCCGCGAATTCCTCCTACAGAAGCAACGTTTACGATTCTTCCATACTGCTGCTTTTGCATTACAGGTAGTACATATCGCATGCCATAGTAAACACCCATCAGGTTAATATCAATTACTTTCTGAAATATTGACAAATCGTAATCCGTCATCGATGCCTGCCGACCTTCAATTCCCGCATTGTTGTAAAATCCGTCGATTCTGCCGAACTCTTTTACCGTTTCATCTACATATCTTTTCACTTCCGTTTCCTTGCTGACGTCGGCCACTAAAGAGAGTATCCGAATATCAGGAAATTGTTGACGGATTTCAGCAACAGCCTTTTCTAATACATCTTTATTGTAATCTACCAGGGTGAGACCCGCTCCCTGTTCAGCCAGCTCCTTTGCTACAGCAAGGTCAAGCCCCATTGCTGAGCCAATTATGATAATAACATTTCCTTATAGTGTACTCATGATAAAAAATTTTAATTGTTAGCAATTTTTACTGATGTCATAGTAAGTGAACCACCTACCAATTGATCATTAAATATATCAATCCTATCGGAAGGGCCCTGTAAAGCAAGTGAATAGAGTAAAGGAAGATAATGTTCCGGTGTTGGAATGGCAAGCTGTGCTTCTTTTCCAAGAGAACTGTATTCCATCAAAGCTTTATGATCACCAGAAATAATCAGGGATTTAAAAAGTTCATTTGCTGTAATAGCCCAATCGAACCCAAATCCGGAATCATCCAGGCGGTTCCAGGCAACCATTCGAAGATTATGAACCATATTTCCGCTGCCTACAATCAGAACACCTTTTTTGCGCAAGGCAACCAGCTCTTTGGCCAGTTCATAATGAAACTGTCCGCCTTTGGTATAATCAATACTTAACTGAAGTACCGGAATATTAGCATCAGGATACATATGCCGGATAATTGTCCAGGTACCATGGTCCAATCCCCAGTCGTGGTCCAGTTCTACCTGGGTAGTAGTAATCATATTCGCTGTTTCCTTAGCAAGTTCCGGGAAACCGGGTGCAGGGTATTGAACTGCAAATAATTCATCCGGGAAACCACCAAAATCATGAATGGTTCTTGGGAAGTCCATGGCTGTAATTTTGGTACCTCTGGTAAACCAGTGAGCAGAAACCACCAATACAGCTTTGGGCGTAGGAATTTCTGTTGCCATTTTGGTCCAACGGCGACTAAATTCAGTATCCAGGATACCGTTCATGGGTGATCCGTGTCCGATGAACAGGACTGGCATTTGAAAGTTCTGATCCGGAAGTGTGGAAATAAAATTTCGAAAAGCTGCGAAACCAGTTATTGACATGACACCAGTAGTTAAAGTTTGAAGAAATAATTTTCTGTTCATACAAAATCTTATACACAAAACTACCGCTAAACCAAAGCGTGAACCAATGCGTACGATCAACAAAATGCGTTGATATTAATCAAGAGAACGAATATTATAGATGACTTCCACTAATTCCAGGTCGCCATATTGAAACTTGCCATCCGGCCTGTCATACCACAATCCGGCCTTCGTCCCCAATCTATATCCATTTAGTTCCTTACAAGCTGAAACAGGAGTTGTCCATGGATAGTTCTTATACGTTTTACCATCGGTTTCAAATCTATCATTGGAAACAAAATTAAACAGTTGACCTTCCTGCGTAAAATGCAAACTGGCACTTACAGTAAAGGGAGGATTAGTAAACCGTGCGATAACCACTGTATCATTAACCTGCTCCCATTGAATGCGTTTATCAATCAGTGCGCCTGGTGCAATAAAACAAAAATCATTTAAAACTGTAACGGTTTCGGCCTGTTTGAGTTGATCTCCCTTTGCATCAATAATAGAAAACCAGTTTAATAACTTTACATTGAAAATGGCTCCTGAATTGTCATAGGTATGAATACCACATACTGGCAATCCGGCTTTGGTAGCCGTAAACCGAAAAAAGCGGGATGGTTCTTCCGTGAAATTATATTGTATGGTTTTCATTGGCATGTAAGAATCACCCGGATTAGATCGCATACCGCCTTTAAATAAGGCCCTGAAATTGAAAACCTTTGGTTTCCCAACAAAATTCGTGTAGTAGAGATATTTTTTTACGATTAACGGCAAATGCATCATATCAGCGTCTGTAATAAGTTGCGAAAGGTTTGTTGCAGGGGCATTAAACCCAGACTCCACCAATCTGTCGAACTTTTTCAGCATCCTGAAAGCTCCGAATTCAACCACTACTAAAACCAGCAGAAGCAAGTTCAAAAGGCTACCATAACGGGCTTCGTTCCAGTTAGATAAGATAAGCCACTGTGAAATCAATATTGCCACTATTCCCGGCAACCAGGCATATTTGGCATTACTGAAATAGAGATAGGCAAAAAGCACCAGTAAGATTCCGGTCACAACCCATAACCAAGCAAATGGAGTGGCTTTGCGTAAACCGATGAAATGAATTCCGGAATGAAGCAGTATCAACACCAGGAATAGAATCTTCATGTTGAAATATACGATATATTGGAGACATTACCATTGTAATTGACCAGTACTAACACATCAGTTTCCTGATATTTTCTGCATAGCCCCTGCTGACCTTAAGAGCTAAATCATTTTTCATTACAAGGTAAGTATCACTTTTTGCGCGGTAGAGTTCCCTTATATGATGAATGTTAACAATGAAGGAACGATGAATCCGAAAAAAGATGGCAGGATTCAGTCTTTGTTCGAGCACACCAATCCCAAAATTACTCAGATAAAATCCCTCGCCTGCATAAACCCTGGTATAGTCTTTTTCAGCCTGCAGATACATAATTTCATCAATAGCGACACTTATCATTTTTTGGCCTGTTTCCAGAAAAATCCTGTCATAAAATCCTGTTGTGGTAGCTACGGCAGATGCAGCAACAGCCTTAATTTGCGCCTGACTATAACCGTTATGATGAATCACTTTTTCAACGGCTCGCCTGAAGCGCTCCCTCGTATAAGGTTTCAGCAAATAATCAACAGCATTGGTATCAAAAGCCTTAAGCGCATACTGGTCATATGCTGTAGTAAATACAATTTGTGGTATGTGTACTAATTTACTGATCACCTGAAACCCACTCAGGCAGGGCATTTGAATATCCAGAAAAACCAGCTCGGGTTCCAAACGGTTTATAGCAGCTACCGCTTCTAACCCATCCCTGCATTCACCAATGATTTCCAGCTCGGGATAAGCCGCCAGGTATTGCCGGATAATTAGTCGCGCTGCATCTTCATCATCTATAATCAGTACCGTTTTTGGATGCATGGTATTGTTTGGGGATTTTAAAAGAAAAAATCAATCCTGAAGGTTCATTTCGGCAGATCTGCATTTTCTGGTTATACAATTTGTCCAATCGCAGCATTGTATTCTTTAGTCCGATTCCACCACCGGATCCAAGATCACTGAGTTCACCCTTATAACCCAATCCGGAATCGCTCACCTGAACCGTCACAAATCCGTTTTGCTCTCTACATGCAACCTGTACCTTACCTCCATTTCTGGATGGACCAATTCCATGTTTGATAGCATTTTCTACTAAAGGCTGTAACAGCATGGCTGGAATCAGTATATCGGCAATTGTTTCCTCAACAATTATTTCAACTTCCAGTCGATGAGTGAATCGTTCTTTTTCCAACGCCAGATAGGTTTCAATGAATTCAAGTTCGTCTGATAAGGGGACCAGGTCTTCCTTGGTTGATCGAAGTGCATAGCGAAATGTGTCAGCAAGTTTAGCAATCAGCTCCCGTGTCAACTCCTGCTCTGGTTTCACTGTAGCACTGATACTATTTAATGTATTAAAAAGAAAATGTGGCTGTATCTGTGCTTTCAAGGCTTCTACCTCCGTTTGATACGCGAGGCGCAGAAGTTCCTTTTCCTTCTTCAATTGCAACTGGGATTGTTGCCAGAAAAAATAGGCATAGAACCCGGAAAACTGAATCACATAAAACATATAAGGCAGTGCTACATCCAACCACAGAAGGGATCTGCCAGTTTTCATATCCATACCACCTGCCTCCAATATTTTATATGGAACCAGTCCACCAACCAGCAGGTAAACAGCAACTGTAAACAAATGCAGCCAAATAGTAGAAGACACGGGCCGTGCTTTGAGTTTTCTGAAAAACAACCACCACAATCCAGCAATGATTCCAATACGAATGGAATAACCAAGTATCAATTCTATCGCTACAGCCTGAATAAAGGCTGCTTTAAATGCTGCGTTGCCAACAGAACTGTAAACAATTATAAAAAAATAAAACAGCAGGAATAAGGAAGAAAATCCAATCCATACCAGCAGTTCTCCTGCAGTAATTCCCCATATCCATTTTCTGTTGAAACCTTTTTGCATACGACTCCTTCACCACTAAAGTATGCAATGCGCCGGGCGCAATTATCCATTGTCCGATGAACGGTGGATTCTGCCTACCAATGGCTCCCTGGAAGTTTTATGGGCACCCACTACAGACAGGATGCCATCCTGATGCACAAAATAATGAGCGGGAAAATTTATTTCATCATTCCCGGCTTTAGCAATAAAATAAATCTCCTGGTAAAAGCGTACTCTTTTGTAAAGCTGTAATGGTTGAGATAACCGGATTCTGGGAAGTGTATCTTCTGGTATAATCCTGTTTAAATCGACTGAAATCGTCACATTTGCGGCACCTGCAACCTGGGTTGGTGCTTTGAAGATAGCGCCTGATTTATCCTGACTTAAAGAGAGGTTTCCTTGTCCGGTCAACTTCCAATTGGATAGCTTGCTTTTATCACTCAACGGTCTGCTCTTTCCAATTGCCCGTTCTTTTTGCTCAGGAGCCAACAGGTAAGTATCCGTGATTTCAATGTTTAGTTTTGATTCCGCTCCTGCTTTAACCGCATCCGGATCTGCATTTAACCGGAACAAGGCGAAGGGTGCCCAATCTGAAAATCGGTCTGTCGTAACCGTTAGTTTGCGATTGGCTGCATCCAGGTTGGTTTCAGTCATAAATCCCCATCATTTTTCTGATAGGCAAGAAAGAGGGCATCTTCCACAGTTCCAACCACGTCTTCACCCGAATAGGTATAGATCAGTTCTATGGATTTAAGTAATGACAGTCCCACCGGCAATAATCGGTAAGCTGTCACACTGCCGGGCTGCAGGGTGTTTTCTATGGGTTGGATACTAATGACGGTTCCTGCAGAAACGGCGCCTGCAGGTAGTTTCAAGAGGAGTTTGCCATCGCCTGATTTTAATTCGCCCCCGGAAGCAGGGATGGTAGCGCTTACCGGATTGCCCGCAGCAGTTCCACGGGGTCTGATTTGAGGATCTGGCGTTAATGCACCGGGTCCTTCGTTTTCGCGATTGCAGGATGCATACGAGAATATCAGTACCAGGGCTGAATGGATCAAAAGGAATAAGAGCCTGGATCTTGTTTTCATATCAGGGCATTTGAATTTTTACATCAATGGATCTCCAGTTGCCGGTATAAGCGGCAGTACTGCTTGCCTGCGCGCCATCCGGATTAAACCAGACTGTGGTGGAACCTACTGCCTGCTTCGGTGAAAGGCCAAAATTGGAATTGGCATATGGACCAATTTCTTTCAGGCGTAGGTCTCCGCCACCAACAAGGTGCGCAGAAATTTTATAGCGACCAACAGGAATATTGACGATTGTAAAATTGAGGTTGCCGGTTTTCTTTCGAATTACAATGGTTTTACGTTCCGCTGCATGAAAAAGCCATTCTTCGGGTTCAAGCCGGAGCTCAAACTCAGATCCCTCCAGCAGTGCACCGGCAGGGGCCCAGATATCGCCGGGTTCTTTGGTATCGTAACTGATGAATATGCTTCCGCCAAAATAGTTTCGTCCAAACCAGGGCTTTTCACTGATTGCATCCGTTTTCCCTCTGCCATAGGGAAGTAACACGAAGTTTTTAACCACTCCTTCTTCGGATGCAAAGGAATTGAGCGTTGAATCGGCGGGAAATAAACCAATAGCTGCTCTTCCGACACCGTAATCGATGGTATATGCGGCAGAGAAAAATTCTGCTGTACCAAAGGGTATAGTGAATTCATAATATCCTTTATCATTGGTAACACCTGTTCCATTCGAATAAACCCCACCTACAACCGAAGAACGAATACCAATATGGGCTCCGGCAATTGGTCTGCCATAACTATCCTTTACAAAACCGATCGCTTTGCCTGGTTTAACGGAAAGCGATTTGAATGCAGGAACTGGTTTGCGCTGGCTGCCCATTACATTTACATGATCTGCATTTTCAGAAAGATTGAAACTGGCAAAAGTTTGTGGCAAGGCGCTGAATGCGAGTTCTTCAAGCACAACAGGATCAGGTTCATTATCTGGACCTTCGTTTTCTTTTTCGGTGGTACAGGCGTACATAGCTATTACGCCCAGGACTACCAGGGGGATAAGGTGTTTCATTGAAGCAAATTGCAACAGGAAAAACCTGCCTTTGCTGTAAATCCGACGGATTGCAATTAGGGCCGACGGATTGAGCAGAATTCCATAAATTAAGTACATTAACAGTTCAAACTTCTCCAGAAATATGATTACCATCGACAACTACCTGGATAGCCACTTTATACATCGCAGCAATTGGCTCAGGGCTGCAGTATTGGGTGCAAATGATGGTATTATTTCCATTTCAAGTCTGGCCATAGGTGTGGCAACGGCCAGCACAGAAAGAGACTCAATTCTCCTGGCGACCATTGCCGGACTAGTTGCAGGTGCATTATCAATGGCAGCCGGGGAATATGTTTCTGTCAGTTCACAAACCGATATTGAAAAAGCAGATATCGAACGGGAAAAACTTGAATTGGAGCAAATGCCTGAAACCGAATTATCCATTCTGGCCCAGATCTATGAAAAGCGTGGATTGAAAAAGGAAACCGCCTTACAGGTTGCGAAAGAGTTAACTGAAGCGGATGCACTGGGGGCACATATCCGGGATGAGTTAGGCATCAATGAAATTAGCCAGGCCAAGCCCATCCAGGCAGCGTTCGCATCAGGCGCTGCGTTTACAGCCGGAGGTATCCTGCCACTCCTGGTAACACTCTTTGCACCGGTCTCCAACATGGAATATTTCCTTTATGGATTTACGATGCTTTCACTGATTATTCTTGGAGCAGTTGCAGCAAAAACAGGCGGATCAAATGTCGGTAAAGCGATCCTTCGGATTGTTATCTGGGGAACAATTGCGATGGTACTATCTGCTATAGTAGGGTATTTGTTTGGCGTGAACGTGTAGGGCACTGTTTTTTCTGTCAACCGGTTGGAATACTATGCCGAAGACATGAAATTCTGGACCTATCTGCATACTGCATATTTTGTTGAAAATGCGGTTTATTATCCCTGGTTGGGCAAACCAAGTAAAAGTCTGCTCAAATCGATCCGTTTTGAAAAAGGCACCGGAATAGATACCCGTTACACATACGAGTTGGATGAAAACGGTTTTATAAAAAACGCACCCGATTCCTCGATAGTTTTAATGCCAGCACGGAAGCATTTATGGAACATGAGTGCAGATGACTAAAAACCCCTGAAAGCTAGTGCTATCAGGGGTTTCCCTTTTTTTATTCCGTGCCCAGGACTGGATTCGAACCAGCACACCTCGCGGCGCCGCCACCTGAAGACGGTGCGTCTACCAATTTCGCCACCTGGGCATCCGTTTGATGATTAACGGGGTGCAAATATAGGAAATCAGGGATTCCTTCCAAAAAATCCGTTCCGGTTTTAAAAGTTTTTTTCACCCCCCACCCGACCGGTGCCACCCGACCGGTGAGCTGGATTTCCAGCCGATCATTGTTACCCCCAGCACAACCAGCACAGTTCCCAGGATCTGTGGGCCATGCACTGGTTCACCAAGAAAAAAATAGGCCTGGGCAATGGTGGAAACCGGACCAATGGAGGAAATGATTGCGGCATTGTTGCTGCCAATCCGCTTCATACCGGCAGTCAGAAAAAAAGAGGGCAATACCGTGGCAAAAATTGCCAACATTACCCCGAATTGAACCTTCTCTCCCGTCCAGTCGAATCCACCTATGCCCTTCTCAACCAGGTAATGTAAAAAGATGCCGCCTGATGCCGCTAACATGGCATACGCGTTAAACCGTGTTGCACCCACTTTTGGTATCATGCGCCCACTTCCAGCCAGGTAACCGGCATAGGTAATCGCACATATAAAAATCATAAGGGAGCCGAAAAAGAAACCCTCCTTTCCATAGTCAATCTGCAATTCACCATAATAGGCAATGCCAATTCCCAGGTAGGTAATCAGCAATGCCCAGCCCTGCCGCCTGCTCAGGTTCTGCCGAAATAAGAAATAATTAATGAATGCCGTAAAACTGGGATATAAAAACAGGATCAACCGCTCCAATGCGGCAGAAATAAATTGAAGCCCGATAAAATCAAACCAACTGCTGGCATAATAACCCAGCAATCCGCAAATAACTACCCACATCCAATCCCGCCTCGAAACAGGCGTACTCCCCTCCTGCCGACTGTTCCACCAGGCCACCGCAACAAAAAAAGGCACCGAAAACAACATGCGCAACATCAGCAGGCTGATCGCATCAATCTGCACTTCGCGATAAGCCAGCTTCACCATTACGGCCTTTGTCGAAAACAAGACTGCACCGGCAAAGGTCAATACAAACCCCCACCAGTGCAGTTGCTTATGTGCTCCAGTTCCCACTTAAACGCTCACGTTGAAATCACGCAGCGCATCGTTCAGGCTGGTTTTTAAATCGGTACTTGGTTTCCGCTGTCCAATGATCAGCGCACAGCTCACCTGGTATTCTCCTGCTGCAAATTTCTTGGTATAAGAACCCGGAATCACAACACTTCGGGCTGGCACTCTTCCCTTATATTCGATAGGCTCTGGACCACTTACATCAATGATCTTGGTGCTCTGAGTTAATACTACGTTCGCGCCCAGTACAGCTTCTTTCTCCACGATAACACCCTCCACTACAATACAACGGGATCCTATGAAACAACCATCTTCAATGATCACAGGAGCTGCCTGTAAAGGCTCCAGCACACCCCCAATTCCAACACCGCCACTCAGGTGCACGCCTTTACCAATCTGTGCGCAACTGCCCACGGTTGCCCAGGTATCCACCATGGTGCCTTCATCTACATAGGCACCGATGTTTACATAACTTGGCATCATCACTACATTGCGACCCAGGAAAGCGCCATAGCGGGCGATAGCATGCGGTACGGCACGAACTCCCAGTGATGCATAGTTTTTCTTCAACAACATCTTATCGTAAAACTCAAAGGGACCAAGTTCGTAGGTCTGCATCTGCTGTATGCCGAAGTACATCAGGATGGCCTGTTTCACCCACTCATTCACTACCCATCCGTTCTCACCCGGACTCGCCACACGAAGACGACCTTTATCCACTTCTTCGATTACGGCGCGAACCGCATCTGCATAATCTGCTTCTTTGAGCAGTTCCCGGTTGCCCCAGGCTTCCTGAATCATTGCTTGTAAAGACATCGGTAAAGAAAATTTTTGCAAACATAGCGCAAATGAACATTGCACGGCCAGCTTACAATATTCTTATCCCTACTCCCACCTGGAATCCTTTGTTCTTCCAGGCCTCATTCACATCGCCTGAGTTGATATCATTAATATTGGTAAAGTATCTACCGGTAATATGAAAGCCACCAAAATTCAGCTGCGCACCACCTACTAAGGATACCACTCCGGCATTAAAAGCATCACGCCCGTTCTGCAACAGATTTTTATCCTGGTTGAGTAATACGCCAAATTGAGGTCCCGCATGCAGGGAAAACCAATCCAGCAACCGATAATTCAGTGTAATTGGAATAGCCAGGTAATTCAATTTCACCTCCTGCCGATTGGAACCATTTGCCGGAAAATTAATGATGTCTTCAAAATCATCGGCAGTACGTGTTCTGTATTCGGTCCACATTAGCTCCGGTTGAATGAACCATTTTTTTCCTAATCCCACTTCCGCAAATCCGCCAAGCTGATAGCCATAATTGAATTCATCCGTCATGGCTTTTCCATCTACTTTGGTCAAATTAGCACCGCCTTTAATTCCGAAATGGAGCCCTTGTGCCTGTGTTAAGGATACGGCCAACAAGGCCAATACGAGCAAACTGAGTTTGGATTTCATAACGTTGGTTTTGTGGAAAATTAGCGCCAATTGTATGCCAACGGCTATGCATGCCTGTTAAATAAAATGCAAACAAAACAGTATTAAACCTTTCACATTTGACTTGGTCAAACGAGCTCCAAAATCGTGATCTCCGGCAAAATGCCTACTCTACCCGGATAACCAATGAAGCCAAAGCCCCGGTTTACATAGAGTTTCTGACGATCGGTTTCATAGAGTCCGGCCCATTGCTTGTAAACATATTGCACCGGGCTCCATTTGAACCCGGGTAATTCTACGCCGAATTGCATCCCGTGGGTATGACCACTAAGTGTCAAATCAATATCAGGATAGGTTTCCCGCACTTCTGCATCCCAATGGCTGGGATCATGACTCATCAGGATCTTAAATGGATATTGTTCTGCTCCTTTGTACGCGTTGGAAAGATTTCCGTATTTCGGAAAATTTGCTTTCGCTCCCCAGTTTTCAATTCCAAGCAATGCGATTTTTTCGCCTTCCCGCTCCAGCACCACATGTTCATTCATTAATAACCGCCAGCCCATGTCTGCATGCAGCTGGATCAGATCAGCAAGATTCTGTTCCTTAGCGGCTCTTGATTCCCATTGATAATAATCGCCATAATCATGATTTCCTAAAACGGAATACACCCCTAGCGGGGCCTTCAGTTTTGAAAAAATCTCTTTATAAGGCTCCATTTCTACCGCACGATCATTCACCAGATCACCGGTAAATAAAATGATATCAGGATTCAATTGCTGAATGCGATCCACTCCTTTCTGCACGGCAATGGGATCCGTAAAACTTCCGCTATGGATATCGCTGATCTGTAAAATCCGTAAGCCTTTGAATGCGGAGGGCAGGTTACCATAGGACAAACGGTGACGCTTAACCGAATAATTGTATTTATTCGTGAAGCCATACATAAACGTACCAAAAAGCGTAGATCCGGCAGCCAGTCCCAGCCAGCTGAGGAATGCAGAGCGACTGATCCCTTCCTCTTTTTCTTTGGATGCAGCCATTGCTTTGGGAATAACCTTACCCGCTGTAAATTGTACGCCTCTGCGTACATCATCTACCAGGAAAAACACACTCGCTATTAATTTTGAGAAAAAGAGTCCGACAATGGTGGCAAATACATAAGAACGTACAGCCTTAGGCCAGTTATCTGCCCCCAGTTGTGGCATAAAAACAAAAACAACAGCCACTCCGATTGATACCACCCAGTACCCTATCAGCATGGTCTGCCGCGATCGCACGGACCAACCCTGCGTTACATGGCGTAAAACCTGGAATACATAAAAATCAAGGATCAGCAGGAATACCAGGATCACCCATATCATGCCGGAACTTCTCATATAATCATTTTAAAAAGCAATGAATTCGTCGAGTTGCTGGTGAATGGCTTTCAGCGTAGGCTCGTCCTTGATACTGCCATCCAGGTTCAGCAACACATTCACTACTGAAATTGGTAATTTATTATGGTGCACCATCATTTTCAGGTAGTGCAGGATTCCAGTCAGGTGTTCCATACCCCTAAGGTTGCCGGCCCTTCCGGTTGAGACTCCAACCAGCAAGGCTTTTTTTCCCCACCAGCAGGACTGGATATCACTGCTGTCGAACAGCGATTTCAACACGCCGGGAATACTTCCATTGTATTCCGGAGAGATAAATATGAATTTGGTGGTCGGGATCAGGAGACTTGTCTCCAGCTCGCGGATCTGTTCGTTACGGGTACTGACATCTAAATTTTCCAGGCTCAGCAGATTGGCCTCAATGCCTTTCTGAGCCAGAAGGTCTTTGTATTGCTGGGCAATTTTCAGCGTATTACTACCGGTACGGTTGGTTCCTGATACAATGGTGTAGTTCGAATTCATGGTATGCTTCAAAAATCTGCCATTGATAACAAGCACCGCGGTGGTTTGTTCCGGTTAATTTAAGCCGAAACGTTATTTTTGCTGTCCCTGGTCAAAAAAATAGTGCAGATTATGCAATATACATATTATGGACATTCCTGTTTTTCGGTAGTGATCAACGGCAAACACCTGCTTTTTGATCCATTCATTACCTATAATGAACTGGCAAAAGACATTGATGTAGCTAGTATCAAAGCGGATTACATCCTGGTTTCACATGGCCATGCTGATCACATTGCGGATTGCATCGCGATTGCCAACCGTACTGGCGCCAAAGTGATCACCAACTGGGAGATTCACGAATGGCTGAATAAAAATGGGGTAGCCAATACCCACCCCATGAATACAGGAGGTTCCTGGGATTTTGGTGATTTCAGGGTAAGGTGTACCGTTGCTCAGCACTCCAGCAGCCTTCCAGATGGCTCCTATGGTGGTAACCCAATGGGCTTCATCGTTTACTCTGATGCCGGTAATTTTTATTATGCCGGTGATACTGCCTTAACCCTTGATATGCAATTAATTCCGCGATGGGCAAAACTTAATTTTGCGGTCTTGCCAATTGGCGACAATTTTACCATGAACACCTCCGATGCCCTGGCCTGCGCTGAAATGATCCAGTGCCAGCAGGTTATTGGAGTCCATTACGATACTTTCGGATTTATCAAAATCGATCACCGGGCCGCCCAGGATTTATTTTCCTACGGCGGCAAAAAGTTGCACTTGGTTGCCATTGGTGAAAGTATTACGATTTAATCCCATACCCGAAAACGAAGAACGAGGAACTGAATTATGGCAAGAATCATAGGCGTAGCGAATCAAAAAGGTGGTGTAGGCAAAACCACCACGGCCATTAACCTGGCAGCGAGTTTTGCCGTACTGGAATTTCGCACCCTGCTGGTGGATGCTGATCCCCAGGCGAACAGTACTACCGGAACCGGGTTCGATCTGCACAATATCACCCAGAGCCTGTACGACTGTATGGTAAATGGTACGCCGATTCGGGATGTGATCCTGAAATCGGACATTCCTCACCTGGATGTAGTGCCATCGCATATCGACCTGGTAGGTGCAGAGATCGAGATGATCAATTATCCCAACAGGGAGAATGTATTAAAAGGCATCCTGGCACCGGTATTGGATGACTATGATTTTATTGTGATTGACTGTTCCCCTTCGCTGGGACTTATCACAGTTAATGCATTAACTGCCGCCGATTCGGTGATTGTGCCTGTTCAAACTGAGTTTTTTGCACTGGAAGGATTGGGCAAATTGCTGAATACCATTAAAATTGTACAGAACCGGCTCAATCCGGAACTTGAAATTGAAGGAATCCTGATGACCATGTACGATGGTCGTTTGCGCTTGTGCAACCAGGTAGTAAGTGAAGTTCGCCGCCATTTTGATGAACTGGTATTTAATACCATCGTACACAGGAACACCCGGATCAGTGAAGCACCTTCCGTTGGAAAACCGGTTATTCTCTATGATGCATACAGTAAAGGATCCGTAAACTACCTGAATCTCGCCAAAGAAATCCTCCAGAAAAACAATATGACCCGCATCAGCCAGGAAGACCGCGTGATGGAAGAAGAAACAGAAGAAGAAGCAGAAGAGTAGATTTTTTGACTTTTGCCGTTTCACTTCTCACATTTCACGTTTCACTTTTCACTTTTCACTTCTTATCATGACCAACCCAAATAAAAAAGACGCGCTAGGAAAAGGAATTCGTTCCTTATTGCAGAATATTGATGCCGATTTAAAAAACACCTCCGGGCAATTGAAACCCCAGGTGGTGGAACAGGCAACATCCATTGCCCGTATTCCCATTACACAAATTGAAACCAACCCCAAGCAGCCTCGTCGTGATTTTGATGAGCAGGCACTGAATGAGCTGGCTTCCTCTATCAAAATACATGATATCATTCAACCTATCACGGTTTCCAAATTGCCTTCGGGTAAATACCGGCTGATTTCCGGAGAGCGACGTTTCCGGGCATCCAAAATAGCTGGATTAAAAGATATCCCTGCCTATATCCGCCAGGCTGATGACCAACAGCTACTTGAGCTGGCATTGTTGGAAAACCTGCAGCGGGAAGACCTGAATGCCATTGAAGTGAGCCTGAGTTACAAGCGCATGATGGATGAACTGAACTACACGCAGGAACAGGTGGCTGAACGCATGGGTAAGGAAAGAAGTACCGTGGCAAATTATATTCGTTTGCTGCGACTCCCCCCCGATATCCAGGTAGCAGTTCGGAATGGCGATATCAGCATGGGACATGCACGCGCATTGATCAATGTGGATCATGTAGACAAGCAACTCTATATTTTTAACGAAATCAAGAACAAGGGATTATCTGTTCGCCAGACGGAAGAACTGGTTCGGAAAATGTATAAGGAAGATGGTCCCGCTGTTAAAACTGCTCCAAAAACCAGCCTGCCGCCTGTATACAAGAAAATAGAGGATAATTTAGCATCCCATTTCAGCACCAAAGTGAAGCTGAACCATAACAAAAAAGGTCATGGCAGCATTTCCCTGGAATATTATTCAATCCAGGAGCTGAACAAGCTGCTGGAAGCAATGGGTGTAACGGTGAATTAATTCATGAGCAGACTCCGACTGGCATTATTGCTGATATTTTTTTCCGGATTTTTCTGGAGCAGGGAGGCAGTTGCCCATGAAGCTCCTCTGCCTTTCTTCAACTGGCGCATGAGCTTTACTGTTAGCGATGCTTCTCTTCCAAACCGTGATACCATACCTGCTAAAATAGATTCGCTGGCCCGTCCATCAGATAGCCTTTTGCAGGCTTCCAAAAACCTCCTGTCGGTTGTAGACAGCACAGGGAAAGTAGCAGCAGCAGGAAAAGACACTGCGAAAACTATCAAAAAAATAAAAGCGCCCCATGATCCCCGGAAAGCCACCATTCGTTCCGCAATTATTCCAGGATGGGGACAGATTTATAACAGGAAATACTGGAAAGTACCTATTGTTTATGCAGCCCTGGGAATTACCGGGTATGTGTTTTTTGACAATATCAAAACCTACCGGGAAGTGCGTTTTGCTTACCAGGTAACTGTTGGCAGGGATACTGCCAGTTGGGATAAAGTGGCGCCCTATCTCAGAGTATTTGTAGAAAACAATGCAGCCTCTTCTCTCGATAACTACCGCCGGGAATTTCGCCGTAACATTGATTATTCCGTATTGGTTTTCCTTCTATTTTGGGGCCTCAATGTTGTGGATGCAACCGTGGATGCACACCTGAAAGAGTTTGATGTGAGTCCGGAGCTTAGCATGAAACTCAAACCGCTCCTGCCCAACAACACTTACCAATTGGGTGTAGGTAATACTGCCGGATTATCGCTGGTATTTGATATTCACAAAGCGAAGCCAGGAAGGCTTTGGGTGCAATAAAAGTGAAATGTGAGATGTGAGACGTGAGAAGGGAGACAAAGGAGAAGGGAAACAGGTGAAGGCAGTGTTCCATCTTCCATTCATCCTTATCTTTACGTCAAAAGTTGCCTAGTGCGCAACCAATCATAACTTCTAACTTTCAATTTTTTACTTTGCAAATCGCACTCATAGGATACGGGAAAATGGGCCAGGCCATTGAAAAAATCGCACTGGAAAGAGGACATACAATCGGACTTAAAATTGACGTCGACAATAGACATGAGCTCAATGAGGAAAAGCTGGCAAGCATTGATGTGGCCATCGAATTTACCAGTCCGCATAGCGCATTTGACAATATCATGGATCTTTTGAAATGTAAAGTTCCCGTTGTATGTGGCTCTACCGGCTGGCTCGATAAAAAAGAAGCGGTTGATGAATACTGTTTGCAACAGCAGGGCGCTTTTCTCTATGCGAGCAATTTTTCGGTGGGAGTAAATATCTTTTTTGAACTCAATAAAAAACTGGCGGAACTGATGGCCCATCAGACAGAATACCGCGCCTCCATGGAAGAAATTCACCATACGCAGAAAAAAGATGCTCCTTCAGGTACAGCAGTTACCCTGGCGGAACAAATCCTGCACACCATTCCGTTATACAAAAACTGGGTAAATCATGCATCCGGGAAAGCGGATGAATTGTCCATCATCAGTGAACGTATCGATCCGGCACCTGGTACCCATAAGGTTAAATATGCTTCTGCCATTGATGATATTGAAATCATTCATACAGCGCATAGCAGAACGGGATTTGCTACCGGTGCGGTGATGGCCGCTGAATTTCTGCAAGGGAAGAAGGGTATTTATGGCATGAAGGATGTACTTGGCTTATGATCTCAAAGAAAACCCAATACGGCTTGAAAGCGCTGAGTTATATGGCTCAGCAGGAAAACCAGGGACCTATTCTTATCGCTGATATATCCGTGGATCAGAAAATTCCCATTAAATTCCTGGAAGCTATTCTGCTGGACCTGAAAAAAGCAGGACTCCTCGATAGTAAAAAAGGAAAAGGCGGGGGCTATTATTTTGCCCTGCCTCCCGGGCAAATTAAAGTGGCTACTGTCATCCGCTTACTTGATGGTCCGATTGCCATGCTTCCTTGTGCCAGCCTCAACTTTTACAAGAAATGCGAAGACTGCAATGAACTTACCTGTGGATTGAATCATCTCATGAAAGAAGTGCGCGATGCGAGCCTGGCCATTCTGGAAAACAGAACAGTAGCCGATCTTGCATTTCTCTAAGCTGTTTATTATTCACCCAATAAGCGGTTCACCGTTTCTTCAAACTCCTTCACATATTTCGTGTGTTCTTCCCCGGTAGCCGGACCAAAAAAGCCGCTGTGTACTTTTTTGATAGAGCCATCTTTACCAACAAAAATCGTTGTTGGGAACACTTTTATCGGCGTTAACTGAGGTAAAGTTTTTTCTGTACGAAGCGTATCCGAACTGGTAACACCGGTAATCAGCATGGGATACCCCACATTGAACCGATCTTTAAACTTACGAAGGCTGGTACGGGACCTATTGATATCGGTACTGTATTCATAGGCCAGGGAAATCACTTCAAGTCCACGACCTTTATGCTGCTCATAATACCTGCTTAAAAAACGGGTCTCATCCATACAATTTGGACACCAGGAGCCCATGATCTGAATCACTACCACTTTATTCTGGAATCGGGGATCTCGTATACTCATGGTCTTTCCATCCAGATCTGGAAAACTGAATTGTAAGGGTGGTGCATCCGGTCGAACATGTACCTGGATGCCATCAACCGGCAGACTGGCTGCTTCATTGCGTATGGCAGAAAATGCTTCCACATGTTTGGGACCGGAGTAGAAATAGCCGCCATCAATCTCATTCTCAGAACGGATATGCGCTGAAAACACATACGCATGGCTGCCATCAAAAGTGCTTAGAAACATACTATCGCCGCGTACAATGCCTTCCAGGTAGCGGTAATCCCCCGAAGGAGCCAGGATGGTTCCGGTGAGATAAGCACCTTTTTGTTCAAGCTGCGCAACTGCGGGACGCGGACTCCCATCCGGCCGAATAATTGTCATCTCCCATTTACCTGAAATACTACCCGCTGGTGGAGCTCCGGGCTGAAAGCGATCTTTTACTCCCGGCCTGGCAATCATTGGCATTACCGATAAAACAGTACTCGTGCCTTTTTTCCACTCCCCCATTAACGAACCATCTTTTTGAATTTGCAGGAAAAACGCGGACTCAAAAAAAGGCAGATCAATCAAAACGGAATCCCTTTTGCGCTGAATATTGCGGACCTCCAGTCGCTCTGTTGCATTGAGAATCGTCATTACAGGCTTTCCCTTTTCATACCTCCATTCAAAATTGAAAACAATAGGCAAACCGGCTTCACGCAACAGCTCCGCCTTCCAGGTACCCGCTTTTATGGTTTGCGCCTGTCCGATGAATCCATTCAAACTAATGAGTACTATTCCAATAAGTTTTCGCATAATCCAGTATTCTGACCGGCAATTTACGCCAGCCAGCCGGTTTACCTGCGATTTTAACAAGGCTACTGAGCTTTCAGATTGGCCAGCATATCAGCAGTCATACGCTTGAGATCGAAATCCTGTTGCCAGCCCCAATCTCTCCTTGCAATATGATCATCAATGCTCTGTGGCCAGGAATCGGCTATTGCTTGCCGGTAGTCAGGTTCATATCGCATGCTAAAATGTAGAATATGTTCCTGGATTGCAGCGGCAATTTCCCGGGGAGAAAAACTCATAGCGGAAACATTGTAGGAGGTACGAACTGTGATCTTTTCTGCCGGTGCCTCCATGAGTTCAATGGTTGCCTTGATAGCATCCGGCATATACATCATAGGCAGATACGTATCTTCCTTGAGGAAGGAGGTATACTTCCCCTCTTCCAGGGCTTCGTGAAAAATTTCAACAGCGTAGTCTGTAGTACCTCCACCCGGGGCGGATTTATAACTGATCAGTCCGGGGTACCGCAGACTTCTTACATCCACTCCGTAGCGCTGGTGATAATAATTGCACCAGAATTCACCGGCGTATTTGGAAATGCCATACACGGTAGTAGGTTCGATAATGGTATACTGCGGGCAATTCTGTTTTGGGGAAGTTGGACCAAACACCGCAATGGAAGAAGGCCAGTAAACTTTAGTCAGCTTTTCTTCCCGTGCGATATCCAGCACATTCAACAAACTTTGCATATTCAGATGCCAGGCCAGATTGGGATTCTTTTCTCCAGTTGCAGAGAGGATCGCAGCCAGCAGATAAATTTGGGTAATGTTCTGCCGGATCACCAGCACATGTAACATCTCCTTATTCAGGGCATCAATTGATACATAGGGACCAGTACCTTTCAGCAATTCATTTTCTTCCCGAAGGTCAGAAGCGAGCACATTACTGTTTCCGTAAATCTTTCTCAGCGCCAGGGTTAGTTCCACACCGATTTGTCCACAAGCACCAATTACCAATATTTTTTCTTTCGTCATAGCAAGCAAAATTTCGGATGCAAACCTACATACAAAACGCTTTGCTTTTTCAACCAGTGCAATCGTTTCCCTACTGCCTACTCTTTTCCGCACTCCACCGCGGCGGATGGTATTCCGCCATAGGAGGAGGGTACCCACTTATGGCGGGGTGAAAGGAACCCTTATCTTTGCAGGATGGAAAAATTTCTGCAAGACCTGTTTAAGGGACAATCCTACGATGAAAAAAACTTTTTTCTGATTGCCGGCCCCTGTGTTATTGAAAGCGAAGAACTGCTTACTGAAGTTGCAGAAAAAGTAAAAGCCATCTGTACGAAACTCGGCATCCCCTATATTTTCAAATCTTCATACCGAAAGGCGAACCGAACCAGTGCCAGTTCCTTCACCGGACTGGGAGACGAACTCGGATTAGGTTTGCTTCATAAAACAGGTCAGCGTTTCCAGCTGCCTACCACCACCGATATTCATGCGCACGATGAAGCTGCCCCTGCGGCCAAATTCGCTGATGTACTCCAGATACCCGCTTTCCTCTGCCGGCAAACCGACCTGTTGGTCAGCGCCGCCGAAACGGGTAAAATCATCAATGTGAAAAAAGGCCAGTTCCTGAGCGGTCCGGCTATGAAGTTTGCGGTGGAAAAAATCAGGCAGGCAGGGAACGATAAAATTATTCTTACGGAAAGAGGCACCACTTTCGGCTACCAGGACCTGGTTGTGGATTACCGCAATATTCCCTGGATGAAGGAACACGGTGTACCGGTAGTGATGGATTGCACCCATAGCCTGCAGCAACCCAACCAGACTTCCGGTGTAACAGGAGGAAATCCACAATTGATTGGTACTATCGCCAAAGCCGCACTGGCAGCAGGCGCCGATGGCCTCTTCATCGAAACACATCCAAACCCGGCGGTTGCCAAAAGCGACGGAGCCAATATGTTGAAACTGGACCTGCTGGAGGAACTGCTGACCACCCTGGTAAAACTACGAAAGGCCCTCTAAGCCCCCCTCAACAGATTATAAGACCAGTTTAAGAATTAAACCTCGTCCCGGGTATACCAGTCTCATCCAGTAATTTCGTTCAATGGTCACATTCTTCTGAGAAGGATGCCGCTGAATAGTTAATTTTACAGATAATACCCAATTCCTGAAACGAGTATTTAAAATAACCGGTTATCTAATCCTGTCGCTTCTGCTATTGGTGGTGCTGGTGTATTTTCTCTTGCAGGTATCTTTCGTCCAGAATTTTATTGCCAGGCATGCAGCCAACCGTTTGTCGCGGGCCCTGAAAACCGAGGTTAAAGTGGATCATATCGACCTCGAATTTTTCAACACCCTTTCTCTGAACGGCACCCTGGTAAGGGATCAGCAGAAAGACACATTGCTGTATGCCGGCGCCCTCAAGGTAAACATCACCGATTGGTTTTTTGTGAAAGACAAGGTGGAACTCACGTATATCGGGCTGGAAAACACCCTGATCGATCTGCACCGGGTGGATTCGGTCTGGAATTATCAGTTTCTTGCCGATTATTTCGCGGCTCCCCCCAGTCAGAAAAAACAGAACCCGATCCAGTTATCGGTAAAGGAAGTATCGCTGAAAAATATCAGGTTGCTGCAGCGGGATGAATGGCGGGGAGAAAACCTGGGACTTTCGCTTCAGTCGCTCGATCTGCAGGCTGAAGTGTTTGACCTGATCAATAAAAACATCCAGGTAAAAAACCTGTCTATCGTACAGCCTATTTTTTCTATTTACAATTATGATGGGAACCGGCCACCAAGACCTCGTAAGGTAAGTTCCCCTCTTCCTCCTAACGATCCCGAGAACCTGAGATGGAACCCGGGGAAATGGTCGCTGGGCATCCGCAACCTGACCATCCGGAATGGAACCCTTAAAAACGATATCGAAACCGAAAGAGCTCCCTACTACTATTTTGACGGCGCACATTTCCAGTTCAGCCAGATCAACAGCCAGATCAGTGATATCAAACTCGTAAACGACACTTTCAGCGGCAATATCCAGATTGCAACCAAAGAGAGATCGGGCTTTGAAGTAAAAAAATTAAAAGCCCTTATGCGATTCCATCCGGAAGCGATGGAGTTCCGTCAACTGGACATACGCACGCCAAAAAGTTATCTGCGGAACTATTATGCCATGCGCTATGATACGTTTGATGACATGAGTGAATTCATCGACAGTATCCGGCTGGAAGGCAATTTCACGGATGCCATTATTCACAGCGATGACATCGCCTATTTCGCCCCTGAACTGGCAAACTGGAATACCCGGATCAGCCTGAGTGGAAAGGCATCGGGCACCATCAGTCATCTGGAAGGGAAAAAAGTAATTGCAAAAGCAGGCAATAACACCTACCTGAATGGAGACTTTGTATTGAAAGGCCTGCCCGATATAAAAAAGTCTTATCTCGATGTAACAGTTCGGGATTTTAATGCCAGCTATGCTGATGTAACACAATTCTTTCCTGTTATTAAAACAATTAACGAACCCCGGCTGGATCGCCTAGGTTTTATAAAATTCAAGGGCAGCTTCACCGGATTCCTGACTGATTTTGTAACCTATGGAACTATTGAAACAGCCTTAGGCACCCTGGCTACTGATGTGAACATGAAATTCCCCGATAAAGGTGCGCCCATGTATGAAGGAACCATTCAGACAGAAGAATTTAATCTTGGGCAATTTATAGGGAACAACATGCTGGGTTCTTTTGGTGTTGCCGGTGACATTAAGGGAAGAGGCTTTACACTGCAAACACTGGATGCGGGACTGAAAGGCTATATTCCGTTTATCGTGTATAAGGGCTATGAATACCGGGATATTGAAATAGATGGCAAATTCGCAAAACGTCTTTTTAATGGAAATGTTGCGGTGAATGATGAACACCTGGAAGCAAAACTTAAGGGGCTGGTTGACTTGTCCGGAGAAATACCCCGCTTCGATTTTAGTGCACTGGTGGTGAATGCGAATCTGCGCAGCATGAAATTCGCAAAAGAAGAACTGGATTTCAACGGCACCTTCAATGTGAATTTTTCAGGCAGCAATATTGACAACTTCCTGGGATCCGCCCGCATTTCAGATGCTTCGGTTTATAATAATGGGCAACGCATTTCCTTTGACAGTCTCTATGTTGAAAGCAGTTTGCAGGAAAGCGGCAACAAAACGATCACTGTTCGCTCCAACGAATTCGAAGGTATACTCGCCGGAAAATTCAATATATCTTCCTTACCTGATGCCTTCCAGACCTTTCTCAACCGCTATTACCCCAGTTACATTACTGCTTCGAAAACAACGGTAGACAATAATTTCAGCTTCTTTATTACTACGCGTAAAGTGGATGATTACCTGAGCCTGCTGGATAAGCGACTCAAAGGATTTAACAATGCCACTATCAACGGACAGCTCAATACCAAAGAAAACATTTTTGATGTAGATGCCGAGATCCCGGAATTCGGGTATAATAAACTCAGTTTCTACGATGTAAAATTCAAGGGGCGGGGAAATTTTGATTCGCTTGCAGTAAATACCACCGTGGGAGATATCCAGGTGAATGACAGCCTGCATTTCCCGGGATCGGTTGTGAATATTAGTGCCAGCAATGATCTCTCCAAAGTTTCCATTCAAACCAGTGCCAACCAGACGCTGAATCGTGCTTCTATTGCCGGTGAAGTACAAACCCTGAAAAATGGTATCCGGGTACAGTTTTATCCATCCAGTTTTGAAATCAACGAAAAACCCTGGATCATTGACGATGGCGGTGAAATCATTCTGAGTAAGGAACTCGTTACCACCGAAGGCGTTCGGATTTACAGCGAAGACCAGGAAATCATACTCAGCTCTGCTCCTTCGTCTATTGGTAAGGGTAATGATCTGAAAGTGGAATTGAAGAAAATCAATATTGGCGATTTCGCACCCTTCTTTGTTAAATCAAACCGACTGGAGGGATTGCTTACCGGAGAGATTGAACTTATTGATCCCTTCAGTAACCTGCAAGTGGATGCCGTAGCGAAAGCAGAACAGTTTCGCCTGGACAATGATTCCATAGGTGTGCTGGACCTGAGCAGCACCTATTCCAGCAAGTCGGGCAGGGTGACTTTTAAAACTATTTCGCTGAATGAGAATTACAATTTTGATGTAGTCGGACTGGTAAACACAACGGACAGTTTATCAGACCAGGTAGATATAACGGCAAAGCTTAGCCGAACCAAAATCAGTTTGCTGCAACAATACCTGACGGGTATATTTGAAAAGCTTGATGGTCATGCAACCGGGCAATTGCGAATTGTTGGCAAAGGAAATAATCTTAAATACCTGGGGGATGTAAGTTTAAATGAAGCAGGATTGCTGGTTGATTACACAAAAGTTTACTATAAAATTCCTGCAGCCCAGATCAAGTTTACAGATGGACAAATAGACTTTGGCAAATTTGTATTACAGGATACTTTAGGCAACAAGGGAGAACTGACTGAAGGAAAACTCTATCACAATAATTTCAATGACCTTGCTTTTGATTTTTCGGTAAAGACCAATAAGCTGCTTTTACTGAATACCACTTCAGCCGACAACAGTCTTTTTTACGGAAATGTTATTGGTCGGGCCAACATGAAATTCAGCGGTCCGATGTACGACATGCAGATGGAGATCAGCGGTGAGCCTACCGACAGCAGCAATATATACATCGCTACGGAATCGAGCCGTCAGAATGCAGAAGCGGATTTCATTGTATGGAAAGAATATGGTAAGGAAATGACACCTTACAAACCCTATGACCGCGAATCCAATTTTACCGTATCACTAGATATCAGGGCGAATATTATGGCTGTAGTAAACATGATCATTGATGAGGCTACCGGTGATATTATAACGGCCAGGGGTAATGGTAATTTAAAAATGCGGGTAGGTTCCAAGGAAAACCTTAGCATGACAGGCAGATATGATATCGAAAGTGGTTTTTACAATTTCAATTTCCAGGCCTGGAAGAAAAATTTTATTCTGTTGCCGGAACGTAACAATTACATCAGCTGGAATGGAGACCCCTACGAAGCAACTTTAAAGATTGATGCCTTGTATTCGGCAAACAATGTGAAGTTCAGCGACCTGCTAAGTAGTGGAGGATTCGGGATCAATGACCCGAACGTAACCCAGTATCGTGGTACGGTAAATATCATTGCCAATATCACAGAGAAATTATCACAGCCAAAGATCCGCTTCCGGATTGAATTGCCGGCGAATAGTCCGTTACGGAACAATTACCAGGCAAGCACGCTTTTCAAGATCATCCAGGAAGATGAAAATGAATTGAACAAACAGGTATCCTACCTGATTTTGTTTAATAATTTCGGTCCGCTGACTGCTGTTGGCAGCCTTCAGAATAACAGTGCATCTTTCGCCAATACCGCGTTTGAAAGCCTGGTGGTGAGCAGCATTTCCGGATTTTTATCCAGTGTTTTGTCGAACGAATTCTCCAAAATTCTGCAGAATGTATTCAACGATAAAAGTCTGAAGCTGAACATGAATGCTGCCCTGTACAGCGGCACCAACCTTACCGGGCAATCAAATACACAGATCTTGTTACCAGACCGGACGAACATTAATCTTAGCCTGGCAAAAAGTTATCTGAATGAGCGACTCACTTTTATGGTAGGCAGTGCGATCGATTTCGGGATCAATTCCAGGCAATCGGCCACTTTCCAGTTCCTGCCTGATGTATCTGCAGAATACAAACTGACCCCGGATGGTAAATTCCGTATCACGTTTTTCTATCGTAATAACTGGAGCTATGCCTACCAGAGTGCCCTTCAACGCTCAGGCGTCGGACTATCTTACCGTAAAGAATTCGATCGCATCTGGGAACTGTTCCGCCGAAAGAAGAAAAAGAAAGCAGAGGAACTCCCCGAGGAAGAAAGTATGGAAGAAGTGAAACGTCAGACGTCAGAAGTGAGACGTCAGAAGTGAGACGTGAAATCGAGCCTCCCTTCTCCCACCTCCTTTGTCCTTTCTCACTTCTGACATCTCACGTTTCACCTCACAATTTGTGTCCCAGTTTATCCCGCTTGGTTTGCAAATACCGTTCGTTGTGCGGGTTGGGATTGATTCGGATGGGAACCGTATCGACAATTTCAATACCATAGCCCATTAATCCGGCTCTCTTCTTGGGATTATTACTGATCAGCTTCAATTTGGAGATTTGCAGGTGACGAAGTATCTGGGCTCCTACACCGTAATCGCGTTTGTCCATCGGGAAGCCAAGATGGAGATTGGCCTCCACGGTATCCATGCCTTCTTCCTGGAGTTTGTAGGCCCGGAGTTTGTTCATCAGGCCAATACCCCTTCCCTCCTGGTTCATGTATAATACAACCCCTTTGCCTTCAGTTTCCACCAGTTGAAGCGCCTTGTGCAACTGCTCGCCACAATCGCAGCGCAGGGAACCGAGAATATCACCGGTAAAACAACTGGAATGTACCCGAACCAGAACCGGCTCATCCTTATCCCATTCACCCTTGATCAATGCTATGTGTTCGTTATTGGTATGCTTCTCACGGAAAGCTACCATGGTAAAATGCCCGTATTTGGTAGGCATATCCACCCGAACCACTTCTTCAATTAAGGTATCACGCTTCAGGCGGTATTCAATCAGGTCTTTTATTGAAATAATCTTGATACCAAACTTTTTGGAGATCTCGAGCAGTTGAGGCAGGCGGGCCATGGTACCATCTTCGTTCAGGATTTCCACCAGTACACCGGCGGGTTCGCATCCGGCCAAGCGGGCCAGGTCGATGGTAGCTTCCGTATGGCCGGCGCGGCGCAGCACACCACCTTTTTTGGCTTTAAGAGGAAAAATATGGCCCGGACGACCCAGTTCTTCGGGGCGTGTTTCCGGATTGATAAGCGCCTGGATCGTTTTGGCCCGGTCATGTGCCGAAATACCGGTAGTACAGCCATAACCGAGCAGATCCACCGATACAGTGAAAGCGGTTTCATGCAAAGCGGTATTGCTGCTGACCATCATATCGAGTTTGAGCTCCTCACAGCGATCCTCTACCAGGGGGGCGCATATCAGTCCCCGGCCTTCTTTGCTCATAAAATTGATCACTTCCGGGGTCACATGGCGGGCGGCGATTACAAAATCACCCTCATTTTCACGGTCTTCGTCGTCCACCACAATCAGCATCTTACCTTCCCTGAAATCTTCAATGGCACTTTCGATACTATCCAGCATAAACCAAATTTTGGCAAAGCTACGGTAAAGACATCATAAGGTTAATATTAGAGAATATATGCAACTTATCAAGGTAAACCGGTAGGTTACAATTTGTTAACATTATCTAAATAACATAATAGAATTATTCAGTTTCTTTGCAGCAAAATTGTAAAACACACACATTATGCTTTTGAAGAGAATTGTACGACTGGTATGCCTTTTAGTGGCATTCACGGTCAGCGCAACGGCTCAGGTTACGACCAGTAGCATGAGCGGCTCCGTAAAAACGGCAACAGGTGAACCTTTGGTGGGTGCTTCCGTAACCATTACACACGTTCCCACCGGAACCGTGTATACGGCAGTGACCAGAACAGGTGGCCGCTATGACCTCGCTAACATTAATACAGGCGGTCCCTACAAAATCCAGGTTTCTTTTGTTGGATTTCAGTCGGCAACCCGTGAAGACGTATTTGTGAATCTGGGTGAAACTGAAACCCAGAACTTTACCCTTTCTGATACGCAGCAGCAACTTACAGAAGTAGTGGTTGCCGCCCGTGGAAGGGCTCGTGAAACCGGCAAAGGGGGCGCAGAAACCTCTATCGGTCGCGATAAAATGGCCAACCTTCCAACTGTAGGCCGTAATATTTCCGATTTTCTTCGTTTTGTTCCACAGGCAAAAGTTACCGGTGACGGTGGTATTGCCATTGCTGGTCAGAACAACCGTTACAACTCCTTTTATATTGATGGAGCTGTGAATAACGATGTTTTTGGTCTGTCTGCAAGTGGTACCAACGGTGGTCAAACCGGAGCTCCTCCCATTTCAATTGATGCGATTGACCAGTTCCAGGTAGTTGTTAGTCCTTATGATGCGAGCCTTGGTAACTTCACCGGTGGTGGTATCAATGCGATTACCCGCAGCGGTACTAACGAAACAACCGGAAGTATCTATTATTTCTTCCGTAACCAAAGCCTGAGTGGAAAAACTCCAGGTGGCGCAAAAGAAGATGCAACCAGACTGAGTGACTTCTCTAACAAAACCTATGGTTTCCGTATTGGTGGTCCAATCATTAAAAACAAACTGTTTTACTTCCTGAATGCTGAAATGCAGCGCGATGAACGTCCACAGCCTTTTTCTTTCAGTGATTACCAGGGTTCGTTGACAGAAAACGATCTGGCTACACTCACAACCTTTCTGCGCAACAACTACAACTACGATCCGGGAGGTTACCTGAACAACCCTGAAAAAGTAACCGCTGATCGTATTACAGCTAAGGTAGACTGGAATATGAATGCTAAAAACAAACTGAGTGTCAGCTATCGCTACAACAATGCGGAGCGTTATAACACCAGTAGAAGTGCTAACCAGTCGATCAACTTCTACAACAACGGTTACATATTCCCGAGCAAAACGAATTCATTGTCTTTAGAATTGAACAGCCGTTTCAAAAGAAGCAGCAACAATCGTTTGCTGATTACCTATACTGGCGTAAAAGACGATCGTGGTCCCCTCGGTGGCGCTTTCCCCCGTGTGCGGATTCGTGATGGCGCCTCCAGCCTGTTCTTTGGAACCGAAGAGTTCTCCACCGGTAACCTCTTGACGCAGGATAACGTAGCAATTTTCGATGTATTCAAAATGTACAAAGGAAGACATACGATTTCCATCGGTACCGATAATGAGTACAGCAAATCGTATAACGTATTCATCCGCCAGAACTATGGTTCTTATGATTTCCCGAACCTGGAAACTTTCCTGAATGGAGGAAATGCAACTACCTATAACCGTTCTTACTCCTTGGTTGACCCAGGTGTAACTGGTGACAAAAGTGAAAACGCTGCTGCGGTTTTTGCCACCCTGCGTTTAGGTTTCTTCATTAATGATGAAATCAAGGTTTCAGACAATTTCACACTGAACCTGGGTCTCCGTGCTGATAACACCATCTTCCTGGATGATCCCCGTACGGATAATTTCTTCAACGATACAGCTGCTGCTGCTATCAGCCAGCACTATAATCTGAGAGGTGCCCGTAGCGGAAAGATTTCTAATCCAAAATGGTCTCTCAACCCAAGAATCGGATTTATTGGCAAACTTCCTGATGAAGGAGTTACCATCCGTGGTGGTGTGGGTCTGTTTACCGGTCGTGTTCCCCTGGTATGGCCTGGTGGCGTTTACAACCAGAACGGTGTTAGTATCGCTGGCTTGAACGGATCTAACCTGGCTTTCCGTCCGGATCCATTTGATCAATACACCCTTTCTGACCTGGGACTGAGTGCCCGTCTCCCATCAGGTGAAGTAAACCTGATTGCTGAAGATTTCAGAATGAATAAGGTAGTACGTGCCTCTTTAGCAGTTGATAAAGAACTGGGTAAAGGATGGAAATTCACTGTTGAAGGTATTTACACCAAGAACATCAACGAAATCGCTTATCAGAATGTAAACATTCTTCCTCCTGCAGCAAAGTCTGCTGGTGCGGATTCCCGTAATGTGTATGCATTGAGTGGTTCTTTCCCTGCTCCCATACCAATGCGCTCCAATGGATCAAATCCATATACAGGAGTTTATCTTTTGTATAACAACGACGGACCCAAAGGATATTCTTACAACTTCACAGCTACTATTGATAAAGCGTGGAGAAATGGTTTTGCTTTCAATGCGAGCTATGTATATGGAAACTCCATCGTACTGAATGAAGGAACCAGTTCCCAAAACAGTTCTCAGTGGAGATTCATGGAAACAGTAAATGGCCGTAACAACATGGTTAGAAGTATCAGTGATTTTGATATTGCGCACCGTATCTATGCATACGCAGCGAAAAAGATCACTTATGCTAAAAAGCATCTGGCGACTACCTTTACACTGGCCTATAACGGTCAGAGCGGATCTCCTTACAGTTATGTAATGAGCCGTGGCATGGTTCGTGATTATGACAATAACGAAGACAATGACCTGATCTATGTTCCCCGTAACAGCAGTGAAATTGTATTCGTTCAGAATGGCAACCAGACTCCTGATCAGCAGTGGGCTGCTTTCAATGATTTCGTTGAAAACGACAGCTACCTGAAAACTCGTCGTGGTCAGTATGCTGAAAGAAATGCTGCACGCCTGCCCTTCACCCATGTAATCGACCTGAAAATCCAGCAGGACTTCAACATTCGCATATCGAAGAAAACCTACCAGATTCAGGTTACTTACGATGTATTCAACTTCACCAACATGCTGAACCGTGAATGGGGTCGTACCTGGTTTGCATCTAACGACAACTATCGTTTGCTCGATTTTGCCGGTTACAGAAGCGCTACCGACCTTACTCCGACTTTCCGTTATACTGCTCCCAGAGACGGAAAACCTTATACCATCAGCGATGGCGTATTTAACAGCAGCAGATGGAGCAGCCAGTTGGGTGTTCGTCTGAACTTCTAACAGCTTAGCAGTAATTCAATATTAAAAAGGCTGTCTCACAAAATGTGGGACAGCCTTTTTTAGTTATTTAAAAATAGCTTTAATCAGCCTGCAAAGGCCCAGTCCAGAAATACCGGCATTGCCTTACCCCAGGTAGCCACATCGTGTCGTCCATCGGGTAATTCCAGGTAATACATATCGGAACTGCGATTATATCCTTTCCCTTCCAATTCAGTCATCAGTCCGAGTGTATCATCAATGGAATCAATGATTCCATTCCCGTTGCGATCATTGGTTTCATCGAGGGTTCCGGTACAAAAGAAAAACTTCAGCCAGGGCGCAAAATTTCCTTTTCTCACCAGGTCATGCATAATGCGATGTTTGTCATCATCATAGTCAGGTTCTGTCTGATCAATCATTCTCCACCAGAGTGAACCAGAAAAGACACCCACTTTGGTAAATTCATGCGGATGTGCCCAAACAATATCCAGTGCAGATAAACCTCCCAGGCTAAATCCGGCAAATACTTTTTCACTGAATTCAGGGTATCCCAGTTCCCGCCGGATAGTTGGCAACAATTCTTCGAAGATAAATTTCGTGTAAGCAGCTGCTTTAGCGCCCCTGCCGAGGTAATCCGGAACACCGGCTGTACCGTACTCCATTTTACGATCTGTACCCGCATGCATGGCAACCGCAATAAGCGGAATGCTTCCCTTACGCTGCAGGAAGTCCCTGAACACTTCAATCCAGTTCATGGAAGCCATGTCCTGGCCATCGTTGATTAACAGCAAGGCAGGGCGCTGGTGTTTCTCCAAGAATCCGGGAACATATGCGTCTACTTTTACCGTACGATCGAGGTGTTCCGATTCAATTTCAGTAGCGATGATATCAATTGTTAAACTGGTTTTCTCCGGGGGCATCAGGTCACTCATAGCTGTTCACAATAAAATAATACAGGGCGTTGAAAATACAGGAAATTGGTGAAAAAAAAACTATATTCAGGTTCGATCTTTACCATTAACCAATTCAAATACAGATGAAGAAAATTGGCATTTTGTTTGGCCAGGAACGCAGCTTTCCCATGGCCTTCATAGAGCGTATAAATAGTAAAAACATAGACGGCATTCTTGCCGAACCCGTACGCATCGATAAAGTGATGCAGGGAGAAGCCACCGACTATGCAGTAATCATTGACCGGATTTCCCAGGATGTGCCCTTTTACCGGGCTTTTCTAAAGAACGCAGCCCTCTGCGGAACGGCCGTGATAAACAACCCCTTCTGGTGGAGTGCCGATGAAAAATTCTTCAACAACTGCCTGGCCACCAAAATCGGGGTACCCGTACCAAAAACGGTTATACTTCCTTCCAGGGATCTTCCGGCAGACACTACCGATCAATCGTTCAGCAACCTGGCATATCCACTTGACTGGGACGGGATTTTCAAGTATGTCGGTTTTCCCGCTTACATGAAACCCTTTGCAGGAGGAGGTTGGAAAAACGTGTACAAGTTGGTAAGCATGGAAGACTTTTTTGAGAAACATGGTGAAACCGGCGAGTTGGTAATGTTATTACAGGAAGAAATCATTTTTGAAGAATATTACCGCTGTTATTGCATCGGGGGTAAATATGTAAGGATCATGCCCTATGAGCCACGCAACCCGCACCATCTCCGTTACCAGGCAGGCTTCTCTCCCAGCCCGGAACGACTCAAACAAATGGAAGAGATTGTTTTAAAAATCAACCATTATCTGGGCTACGACTTCAACACGGTGGAATTGGCTGTACGAGATGGCATTCCCTATGCGATCGATTTCTGTAATCCCGCTCCCGACGCAGAAATCAAGAGTGTAGGAGAAGATAATTTTGCCTGGGTAGTCGAAACAGCTGCCAATTATGCCATTGAAAAAGCGATGGCGCAGCAGCCTGGAAAAGACAACCTGACCTGGGGCGAATACATCAAGCGTAGTGCTGCCAAAACACCCTTAACCTCCGGACTATAATTTTTTATTTTTTCACCTTTCACCTTTCACCTTTCACTTCTTTTTATGTCTCCAATCAATTATAGCCAATTCACGCTGGGTATAGAAGAAGAATATATGGTCCTTGACCCACAGTCGCGCGAGCTGAAAAGTCATGAACAAAAGATCGTACTGGAGGGACAAAAAATCATCAAGGACAAAGTAAAAGCAGAAATGCACCAGGCAGTAGTGGAAGTGGGTACTGATATCTGCAAAGACATTGATGAAGCCTTAAAAGATGTGGCTACCCTTCGCAATACCATTGCAAGAGTTGCCGGCGACCTGGGTTTTTCAATGGGTGCAGCCGGTACGCATCCTTTCAGCCATTGGGAAAGTCAGCTCATCACCGACCATGTCCGTTACAGTGAAATCGTTAATGAATTGCAGGAAGCAGCCCGAAGCAACCTCATTTTTGGACTGCATGTGCACGTAGGAATGGAAAGCAGGGAGATGGCAAATCACATTGCCAACAGCACCCGGTATTTCCTGCCACATATATACGCACTTAGTACCAACTCCCCCTTTTGGGAAGGTCGACTTACGGGCTATAAATCTTTCCGTACCAAGGTATTTGATAAATTCCCACGGACAGGCATACCCGAATATTTCGATACCATTGAAGATTATGATCATTATGTCAAGATGCTGGTGAAAACCAATTGCATCGACAATGCCAAAAAGATCTGGTGGGATCTGAGGGTGCACCCATTCTTCAATACGGTAGAGTTCCGGATCTGCGATGTGCCACTGACCACCCATGAAACCATTATCATTGCTGCACTCTTCCAGGCCATCTGCGCCAAAATTTACAAGCTGCGGACCAATAACCTGAATTTCATTCAATACTCACGGGCACTTATAAACGAAAACAAATGGAGAGCCAGTCGCTATGGAATTGATGGGCGGCTGATTGATTTCGGTAAGGAAGAAGAAGTAAATACCCGTGTATTGATTTATGAATTGCTGGATTTTGTAGATGATGTAGTAGATCAGCTCGGAAGCCGGCATATCCTTTCGTTGGTTCCCAACCTGTTGGAAACAGGTACCGGCGCCGACCGTCAAATGAAGGTATACCAGGAGACCAATAGCATGGTATCGGTGGTGGATTATATCAAAGATCAATTCCTCTATGGTATTTAATCTACTAACGCCCCTGTATAAACGTAGTTGGCAGGCGCTGTTTTTGATAGTAATCCTGAGCAGTGCCTGTTTAGTACAGAGTTCCTGTGTTACTACCGCCCCTTATGATCAATATGTATATAAGGAATCCACCAGTCTTAAGGTGGATGCACTGAAACTGATGGACAAGGCGGAGAAACCATATAATACACAGGAAAAGGAAATTGACAAACTTACCGACCAGCTGGATAAACTCTACGAATACGAATTACATAGAAAGAAGAATCAGTTGCGGATTCAAATGTGGGAGTTACTCCGAAACCCGGAAAAAAACCTGCTTGGCGGTTTTCTTGCACGCTGGAAAAAAGAAGGTCAGTTAAGTCCGGGTTTTATTACTGAAGCAAAAATCATTGTAGGCAAAGCATTTGACCAATTGGCGGAACTGGAGAGCGGTAAACTTACTCCAAAAGAACTTCAACAATAATCACAACCTAAGCTGTTATCATGGCTGAAGCGGTACCATTTGACGACATTTTCAAAACCCTCAAAAAACAGGTGGAAGAGCTGGCCAGGCTCTTTGTTAAGAACTACACCAAAGCCGCCATCAAGGATGGCAGGAAATTCCTCGATGATACCAGAGAAAGTCTGAAACGCTGGACACTGTTGCTGGCGGAAGGAAAATTAACCACCCAGGATTTTGAGTGGCTGGTACTCGGGCAAAAAGATCTCGCTCAGATGATCGCACTGAAGCAGGCGGGCTTGTCTGTTATCCGGATTGAACAATTCCGCAACAGTTTATTATCATTGATTGTTGATACCATTTTTGGTGTTGTTTTATAATTAAAATCTCAGTACTTGAAAACGCTACGACTATATATAGGGGCACTCATGATCATGGGTACCTGGGGCTGCAGCAACAAGAGCGAAGCAGATCTGCTTATCCACAATGCCGTTATTTATTCGATTGACAGCCAGTTCAGCAAACAAACAGGCATGGTTATCCGGGATGGAAAAATCCTGGAACTGGGAGCTGATGCGCAATTGCTGGAAAAATACCAGGCCAAAGAAGTATTGGATGCAGGCGGACAGTTCATTTACCCTGGTTTTATTGATGCACATTGTCATTTTTACCGCTATGGTTTGGGATTGCAAACAGCCGACCTGGTAGGCACTACCAGCTGGCAATCCATATTGGATACATTGGTGAAATTTTCCTCAAATGTTCCGGAAGGATGGCTGATTGGCAGAGGGTGGGATCAGAACGACTGGCCTGCCCAACATTTTCCTACCAATGAAGATCTCAATCGTTTGTTCCCGGAACGCCCGGTATTATTAAGCCGGATAGATGGTCATGCCGCTATCGCCAATGACAAGGCCCTTGAACTGGCGGGTATCAAAGCCGGAGACCGGTTAACAGGTGGTACCATCGAAGTAAAAAACGGAAGACTGACGGGTATCCTGATTGATAACGCGATTGACCTGGTAAGCTCAAAAATACCCGCCCCTACTGCAACCCAGATGAAGGAAGCGCTGCTGGATGCACAACGGAACTGTTTTGCAATGGGACTAACAACGGTTGACGACTGTGGTCTTGATTATACAGAAGTGGAATTCATCGACAGTCTGCAAAAATCCGGCGATCTGAAAATGCGGGTATATGCGATGCTAAGCGATGCTAAACGCAATTATGATTATATCCTTCCAAAAGGCATTATCAAAACGCCCTTTCTTAATGTTCGATCGTTTAAAGTTTATGCAGATGGGGCATTAGGCTCAAGAGGCGCCTGCCTGTTGCACGATTATGCAGATGATCCCGGCAACAAAGGATTTCTGTTAAGCAATCCCGAACATTTTGATTCCGTGGCCGCATTACTCGCCAACTCACCCTTCCAGATGAATACGCATGCCATTGGAGACAGCGGCAACCGAACTATTCTCAAGATTTATGCAAAGCATCTCGAGAAACAAACTGACCGGCGCTGGAGAATTGAACATGCACAGGTGGTGCATCCGGATGATTTTGTACTCTTTGGCGCCCATGGAATTATTCCATCCGTACAGCCCACACATGCCACTTCTGATATGTACTGGGCTGGAAAACGATTGGGTGCAGAAAAAGAAAAAGGAGCCTATGCATTCAAACAATTGATGGATCAAAATGGCTGGATTCCCCTGGGAACTGATTTTCCTGTAGAGGATATTTCCCCATTTAAAACCTTTTTTGCCGCAGTTGCCCGACAGGACGCCAAAGGCTATCCTCAAGGTGGTTACCAGCCGGAGAACGCACTATCGCGGGAGCAGGCACTTCGGGGTATGACCATCTGGGCAGCAAAGAGCAATTTCGAAGAAACCGAAAAAGGCAGCCTGGAACCCGGTAAACTGGCCGATTTCATACTACTTGACCGCGACTTGTTAACAGCACCGAAAGACTCCCTGCTCTCTACCCGTGTCCTCGGCACCTGGATTGGCGGCCAGAAGGTGTTCTAAAGAAGAAATCTTTATTTTTGCAGCTATGGCAATGGATTTGGGTAAGATTAGGGTAGCCATTCTGGATCTGTACGAAGGGGTGGAAAACCAGGGAATGCGCTGTATCCGCGAAATTTTGAACCTATATGCAGATCAGCACCAGATCAACCTGGAGTGGGATGAATTTGAAGTTCGTCTGCAACGGCGGACACCCGATTTAAGCTATGATATCTATATTTCGAGCGGTGGACCTGGATCACCACTTGAAAGTGAAGGATCAGCCTGGGAAGCAGCTTATTTTGGATGGCTGGGATCCGTGGAAGAGTTCAATAACAATCCTTTACATCCCCGTAAAAAACAAGTATTCTTCATTTGCCATTCCTACCAGCTTGCCTGCAGGCATTACGGCGTGGGAGAAGTAACCGCAAGAAAATCAACTGCCTTTGGTGTATTCCCGGTTCATATGCTGCCCGGTGCAGAGAAAGAGCCCGTTTTTCAGAACCTTAAAGATCCCTTTTATGCGGTGGACAGTCGCGATTTCCAGGTGATCCGTCCCAACTATAGCCGCATCCGCCAAATGGGCGGGAAAATTCTGGCAATCGAAAAGGAAAGACCACATGTGCCGCTGGAACGCGCGATGATGGCCTTCCGTTTTAATGAATTCATGGTGGGCACGCAATTTCATCCGGAAGCGGATGCAATCGGGATGAGTATGTACCTTCAGCGGGATGATAAAAAGGAAACGGTTATTAAAAGCCATGGGTTTAAAAAATGGCAAAGCATGATCGAACACCTGAATGATCCGGATAAAATCCTGTTCACCTATTCCCAGGTGCTTCCCAATTTTCTAAATCATGCAATTGGACAATTAGCCTTTGCAGAAGCCGGATAAAAGCGGCAATTCTGTATCTTCAAACAAAGGCAAATTTTATGGTTTCATCCTGGCGAACTTCTTTTAACCAGCAATTCACCAAAGAACGATACGAAGAATTTTTAAATGACCTGCACAGCAGCTATCCTGGCGCAATAGAATTCCGTGTGGCAGAAACCCCTATACTGGCTGATAAAGCTTTCAAGCAAAAAGTATTGGATGCCTGTGAACGAATTGTAGACCGAATCCTTGAGCCGGATTTCAAAACAATCACCGAACGCAGCATTCCTCCTGCTGAAAGGGTACCAAATGAAACACCCTTTGCGCACATGATTGCATTTGATTTCGGTATCTGCGAAAATGATCAAAAAGAACTGGAGCCGCAATTGATAGAAATGCAGGGCTTTCCCACCCTGTTCGGATTCCAGGTCTATTACCCGGAAGTATTGCGACGTCATTTCGAAATTCCGGAGAATTTTTCTCAATACCTTGGTGGATATACCAAAGAAACCTACCTGGATGATTTACGTTCCATTGTACTCGGAACTCATCAGCCGGAAGAAGTAATCCTGCTGGAAATCAAACCACAGGAACAAAAAACCCGGATCGATTTTTACTGTACCCAAACCTATCTTGGCATTCAGCCGGTATGTATAACCGAACTGGAACAGGAAGGGAAAGCACTTTATTATACCAAAGAGGGTAAAAGAGTACGCGTAAAGCGCATATACAATCGCGTTATATTTGATGACCTGAATGCACAGAAAGATCAGCTGGGGAATTATATTGATATTACCCAGGATTTCGATGTTGAATGGGTTCCGCATCCCAACTGGTTTTACCGGATTAGCAAATTCACCATGCCTTTTATCAAACATCCCTATCTACCTCCTACTTATTTCCTGAATGAATTGGAAAGCCTGCCGGCTGATTTGAGTCAGTATGTACTGAAGCCATTGTTTTCCTTTGCCGGACAGGGAGTAGTTATTGATATTAGTCCGGATGATATAAACGCCATCAAAGATCCCCAAAACTGGATTCTGCAGAAAAAAGTAAAGTATGCAGATGTCATTCCCACGCCTGATATACCTGCCAAAGCGGAAATCCGAATCATGTATCTGTGGAAGGAAGGATGGGAACGACCCAAACCTGCCATCAACCTGGCACGCCTCAGCAAAGGCAAAATGATCGGTGTCCGCTATAATAAAGACAAAGAATGGGTGGGTGGATCTGTCTGCTTTTTTGAACAATAAAAAAATCATGTATGCAACACCTTGATGATATCGCTACAAAAGAAGTCCTGCCCGGATTATTCGGAAAATTTCTGCATGGAGAAAAATCCTCCCTGGCGGTTTGGGAAATCCGTAAAGGAGCTGTACTCCCCCTTCATGAACACGAAAACGAACAGATCACCTATATCCTGGAAGGAGAACTGCAGATGACGATCGGCGAAAACACAACCGTTTTCAAGGCCGGAAATGTGGAAGTAATTCCAGCCAATATACCTCACAGTGCTATCGCATTGACAGACTGTAAGGTAATTGACAGCTGGGCTCCCGTTCGGGAAGCCTATCGTTGATTATTCCTCTTCCGCGGAATTTTTGAGTTTTCCCAATACCGAATAGGCATTGGCGATTACCAATTCCTCCTTTTCCAAATTCAGGGCAGTACTGCTGATGGCAAGCAATCCCTTACCAGCCGGATCAGCTGCTATCTCCACCATTTCAAAGGTCAGGGGCTTCAGCTGGCGGAAAATGTATTGATGGTTACCAAACCGCACCACTGCTTCTTCGGGCACAGTGAGTGCTTTGCGCTTATCGAGAAATACAGTGGCATTCAGAAACATTCCAGGCATCAGGTGATCCGGCATTTTCTCAAAATGACAATGCACGGTACCGCTCCGGTTTTCATCCACATTGCGGGTAAAAATTAAAATTTCACCCGGATATTCAATTTCCGGTTCATCAACAAACTGCATACTAACGCGCTGGCCTATTCGAAGTTTAGCCATATCCTTTTCAAAAACAGTCAACGCAGCATGCATATCATCCGGGTTGATGAGTTCAAATAAAACATCGGTAGGATTTACATATTTACCAATGTTCACATTTACTTTGGATACATATCCATTAATAGGCGACCGAAGCGCAACCGAACGTGATAAATTTTCAGCTGTCAGCTGTTCCGGCGGAAGTCCTACCAGTCGCAGTTTCTCACTGAATCCTTTCAATAATACCTGCTGGCTTTCCACTTCTGTAGTCGCCTGCTGCAACACCTTATCCGCGTTCACTTTGTTCTCATTGAGAATCCGCTGGCGCTCCAGGTCCTGCTTAAGGTAATCCAGTTTACTTTTGGTAACCAGATAGTCCTGCTGCAATTGCACCAGGGCCTGATCCTCAATGGTACCAATTACTTCTCCTTTTCGCACCCGCATGCCCGGTAGTAAGCGGGTTGATTTTAAATAACCTCCCAATGGAAAACTCACCGATACAATATTCTGCGGGGGTACATCCACCACTCCGTTTACGGTCAGTGTACTGCTGATGTCTTTTGTTTCCGCTTTACCGGTAACAATTCCTGCCATTCGAAGCTGACTGCTATCCAGCTCAACCTGGTTAGTCAACAATTCTGATGCTGTAGTTTCGGATTTGGGTGCTGCTGTATTACAAGCCGCAACAACTAATACCGAATATATAATTGATAATTTTTTCATAGTTCTTAATTTCCATTTACAAAGTTCATTTCAACCAATTGCATATTGTACCCCTTCACTGCGTCCAGATAATTCAGCCGGATGTTGATGCTCTGATTCATCAGCATGGTCCATTGCAGGTAATCAATCTCTCCGTTTTCATAAGCTGCCCGGGCCTGCAGTTGTAGCGCATCCGCCTGCTTTTTACCGGATTGTCTGAAATAACTGATCTGATCGCGTGATTTTTTCATTTCCTCTTCCAGTTGCAGTTGCCGGTACTGAAGCGACTGCCGCAAAGCGGAAGCCTGCGTAGAGGCCTGCTCCGCCTGGATTTCAGCGGCTTTAATCCGGGTGCGCGTAGCTTTCATAAACAAGGGAAGCCCCATCGTAAAATTGACAGAATGAAAGCGGTAACCCGGACCAAAATACAGATCATCAACTCCATTCCTGGTCTGGTAACCAACAATTGACATATTGGTATAGCCTACTGTAAACTCTGGCAGCAACTGCGCCTTTTCAGTTTTACCTGAAGCTCTTGCAACTTCTCCCAATTGCTCCAGATACCGGAGTCCGGGTGCACCGGTTAACCCGGCAGCCTGAATAGGTTCCAGCAAGGGCTCCTGGTAAAGAGGCTGGTAATAATCAGTTGTATTTGTAAGTGACATTAATCGCTGTTGAATTGCCCGCCGATCCTGTACCAACTGACGCAACTGCAATTGCAATTGTTCCAGCATGGCATCCGCCGTTGTTTTTTCCAACTGGTTAGACTCGCCGGTTTCCAAACGCAATGCTGCTGCTTTACCAAACCGGCTATAAACCGTATCGAGTGATTGTAAAACCAACTCCCGCTCCCGGATATCTATCAATTGCAGATACAACATCCGGATTTCTCTTTTAAGTTCATTGGCCTGAATACCGGTTGCCGCTTCCTGCAATCGCTCCTGCTGCGCAAACAGATTCTTTTGAGACTTATATACTGCAGGCAATTGCAATCCCTGGTTCAAAAAGAGCCGATTGTCGTTGAATACGGAATTGAAACGGCCATATTCAATACCCAGTGCGGTTTTCGGTAACTCAACTGTTCCTGATTGCAGCACTTTGAAATAATCCTCCTGCTGCCTGGCCGCTTTTAAACCCAGGTTTTGCCGCTCAGCCAGTACCAGTAAAGAATCAAGTGGAACAGGAAGTTCATTTATCACTTGCGCCTGTACGTTAGTAGATCCCAAACCGGCAAGTACGATTACTACCATGGCTGCCGCCTTTTTACTCATACCCCATTTCTTTTCTATCCATACATACAAAACAGGAAGTAGAAAGAGTGTGAGAATGGTTGCCGTTAACAATCCGCCAATAACAACGGTTGCAAGGGGGCGTTGTACTTCGGCACCCGGACCGTGACTAAGCGCCATCGGCAAAAAGCCCAGGGAAGCAACAGAGGCTGTCATTAGTACCGGACGCAATCTCAAACTGGTTCCTTCCATAACAATATCCTTTAATGAATGATTGCCTTCTTTTTTAAGGCGATTGAATTCTGCAATCAGTACAATCCCGTTTAAAACTGCCACACCAAAAAGTGCAATGAATCCGATACCAGCTGAAATGCTAAAAGGCATATCACGCAGGTAGAGTGCGAACACACCACCGATCGCAGATAATGGAATGGCGGAAAATATTAGCAGCCCGTATTTGATGGATCCAAAAGAAAAATACAGCAGGAAAAAAATAAGCAGTAAGGCAACAGGTACGGCAATCATCAAACGAGCTTTCGCCTGCTGCAGGTTTTCAAACTGTCCGCCGTAATGCACATAATAACCGGCGGGGAATTTTAAACTGCGATTGACTTCTTTGTTTAATTCACTTACTACTGATTCCACATCTCTGCCCCGGACATTGAAGCCCACCACGATCCGTCGTTTGGCATCCTCCCGTTGAATCTGATTGGGTCCTTCCTTGATCTGAATATCAGCCACCTGGTACAGGGGCACCTGCAAACCGGTTGGAGTAGGCACCAGCAACTGTTCAATCTGGCTGATATCCTGCCGGCCTTTTTCACTCAATCGAACTACCAGGTCGAAGCGTCTTTCATTTTCGTAGATCAGTCCGGCCGATTCTCCTGCAAATGCAGCACGAATCAGGTTATTGATATCTGCAATCTGCAATTGGTAGCGGGAGATCGCAGCCCGGTTATAGGTGACTACAATTTGTGGCAGTCCGGTAACCGCTTCAACATATATATCTGCAGCCCCTTCCAGTTTCCGAACTACCCCGGCCAGGTGATGTGCATAGGCTGACAATGAATCCAGGTTCTCACCAAAAATCTTACACACCACATCCTGTCTTGCACCGGAGATCAGTTCATTGAAACGCATCTGTACCGGGAACTGGAACCCGGCTGTGAGTCCGGGTATAGTAGCCAGTTCCTGACTCATTTTATCTGCCAGTTCATCATAGGTTTCAGCGCTGGTCCATTCCTCTTTTGGCTTCAACTGAATGATCATATCACTCATTTCAATTGGCATTGGATCAGTTGGTATTTCCGCCGCTCCAATGCGGGTCACAATTTTTTCTATCTCAGGAAATTTACGCAACAGCAATCCAGCACCCTGCTGGGATGCCTCAATAGAAGTGGTCAATGAACTGCCAACCAATACCCTTGTATCAACTGCAAAATCTCCTTCCTCCAATTCAGGGATAAACTCTCCACCCAGGCGCGTCATCAGGAAAATAGCAAACAGGAAAAACACCAATGCTCCACTAACCAGCCAGGCAGGAATTGTCAGTGCTTTTTGCAGCAATGGACGATACCAATTCACCAGTTTATCCATTAATCGATCAGAAAGAGTTGCCTTGTGATTGAGTTTCTTACTTAATGCCAGCGAACTCATCATCGGTACATAGGTAACCGAAAGCAGGAAAGCACCAATAAGAGCGAAACTAACGGTCATGGCCATGGGCCGGAACATTTTGCCTTCAATTCCAACCAGCGACAAAATAGGCAGGTATACAATCAGGATGATGATCTGGCCGAATACTGCCGCATTCATCATTTTGCCGGATGCATGTTCTACTTCCGTATTCATCTCATCCTGGCTGATATGCCTTGCTTTTTCATAGGTTTTACTATGGTAGAGCCGATGCATCACAGCTTCCACAATGATAACGGCGCCATCCACAATTAGTCCGAAATCAAGGGCTCCCAAACTCATCAGGTTTCCGGATACGTCAAAAATGTTCATCATGATCACCGCGAAGAGCATGGCCAGCGGAATCACGGAAGCAACAATGAGTCCGGCTCTTAGATTCCCCAGGAATAAGACCAGGATAAAAACCACAATCAGGGCGCCCTCGATCAGGTTTTTCTTTACGGTGGAAATGGCATTGTTGACCATTTTCGTACGATCGTAAAACACTTCGAGTTGCACCCCTTCTGGTAATGATTGCTCAATAATAGCAATCCGCTTTTTTACATCTTTCACCACCTGGGAGGCATTAGCGCCTTTCAGCATCAATACTACAGCACCGGCAACTTCTCCTTTATCTGCATCTACCAGCGCACCGTAACGAACAGCGTGACCAATTTTTACATCCGCTACATCACGCAGGTAAACCGGCAATCCGTTACTAGTATTTTTTATGTAAATGGAACGGATATCATCCAGTGAAGTTGCCAGTCCCTCAGTGCGGATAAACAGCGCAGCCTTATTGCGTTCAATATAAGCGCCTCCGGAATTCTGGTTATTCTTTTCCAATGCGGCAAAAACATCCGCAATCGTGAGGTTCATACTTTTCAAACGGTCAGGCATAACCGCTACTTCGTATTGCTTGAGTTTACCACCAAAACTGCTTACATCTGCCACACCGGGGATACCCAGTAATTGGCGACGTACAATCCAGTCCTGGGTAGAACGCAATTCAGTAAGGTCAATTTTGTTTTCGTAACCCGGCGCGGGTTTTAGAATGTATTGAAACACTTCTCCCAACCCGGTGGTGGGGGGTGCTATTTCAGGCGTACCAGCCAACTGCGGTATTTGTTCCCGGATCAGGGTTATCCGTTCTGCGACCTGCTGGCGGGCCCAGTATAAATCGATATCATCATTAAATACCACCGTAACCACCGATAATCCAAAGCGGGAGATCGAGCGCATTTCGTGAATCCCCGGGATGTTGGCACAGGCCTGTTCAACAGTAAAACTAATCAGGCGCTCTACTTCCGGAGCTGCCAGTGTAGGGGTAACGGTGATTACCTGAACCTGGTTACTGGTAATATCCGGCAGGGCATCAATTGGCAACCTGGATACCGCATAAGACCCGTATCCAATTAAGCCTGCTATAAATAAACCGATAATCAGCTTGTTCCGTACGGAAAAGCGGATAATTGCATTCAACATTTAAGTAAGATTTTACATGATCAAAAAAAACCGAATTGATCATGCCTGCCTGGGAGGCTGGAATATATTGTGGAGTGCGCCGGATCTTGGAAAGTCTGGCCGGTGACTATTAAATTCCCTTTCAATAGCTGCTTCCCTTGGCCGAAGGTTCAGTTGAACAGGCTCAGAAAGGGCAACAATTGTAGTATTTACGCAATGGGTTGTTTTGAATGGGAGCTGACTATCGCGTTGATCGTCGTTGTCCAGAATGATCTGATCTACATAAT